>CEPX01193969.1_pt1 | contig 29979 bp, 24 predicted proteins | sample 361361 | NCBI WGS metagenome assembly CEPX01 (sample SAMEA2619974, study PRJEB7988) | marine metagenome | biome: marine biome (ENVO:00000447); feature: mesopelagic zone (ENVO:00000213) & marine oxygen minimum zone (ENVO:01000065); material: "saline water (ENVO:00002010), including plankton...
CCTCAACGTTTATAAAAGAAAAAGAATTAAAAGAGTAATGTTACCGAAATGGCATATTATTCTTAATTTAATTATAGGTTTAATTTTATTATTTTTCTTTCCTCCGATAGGAGTATTAATCTTTTTTTTATCTTCTGTTCTAATAGATGTAGATCATTATTTTTATTATATTTTTGAGAAAAAAAATATCTCATTAAAAAGTGCATATACTTGGTTTTTATTAAAAAAGAAAAAGCTTTTATCTTTATCAAAAAATGAAAGAAACAAACACAAAAAATTCATACTTATTTTTCATGGAATAGAACCACTAATAGTTTTATTAATTCTTTCTAAATATTCAATATTTTTCTCATATATTTTTCTAGGATTTTTAATCCATTTAATAGAAGATTTAGTTGAAGCAACAAGGATGGGAGTTTTTAGAAAAAAATTATCTTTGATTTATTCAATATATTCTCATTAGAAAGAGAAGTTTCCTTGAGGTTTATTAAAAAATTCATTTATACAATCAACCATGTAATCCATCTTTTCTTTAGTTATTCCTGGGAAGACTCCTAAGAAAAAAGTATTATTTAGAATTATATCTGTATTTGTTAAATCTCCAACAATTCTTTTTTGAATATTTGTAAATCCAGGTTGTTTAAGAATATTTCCTCCAAATAACATTCTTGTTTCAATGTTTTTACCTTCTAAAAATTTAACAATTTCCCTTCTACCAAACCCAACATTTTCCTTAATAGTTATCGGAAATGCAAACCATGAAACATCTGCTCTTTCATCCCATCTTGGTAAAATAATTTTATCTGGATACTGTGAAAAAGTTTCATATAATCTTTTAAAATTTTCTTTTCTTTTTCTTGAAAACTCTGGAAGTTTTTCTAATTGTTTTATTCCGATAGCACATTGTAAATCTAATGGTTTTAAATTATATCCAATATTACTAAAAACATATTTATGATCATAACCCTCTGGAAGATTTTCAAATTTATGATTAAATCTATTATTACAAGCACCCAAAGGATTTCTTTCTCCAGTCTGACAAAAACAATCTCTTCCCCAATCCCTTATAGAACGAATTGCCCTTGCAATTTTTGGATTATTTGTTGCTACTCCTCCTCCCTCTCCCATAGTCATATGATGAGCTGCATAAAAACTGTATGTTGAGATATCTCCAAAAGTTCCAACTAATTGCCCATTAAATTTTGAATCTAAAGCATCACAATTATCTTCAATAACATAAAGATTATGTTTTTTTGCAATTTCCATAATTTTATCTATCTCTGCAGGATTTCCAAGGGTATGTGCAAAAATAATTGCTCTTGTTTTTTCACTTATTGCTTGCTCTATTTTAGAAATATCAATATTATAAGTTCCTAATTCAACATCTATAAAAACAGGAATTAAATTATTTTGAATTATTGGAGCAAGAGTTGTTGGAAAGGTTGCAGCAGGAGTAATTACTTCATCTCCGGGTTTTAATGGATTATCTACCATGTGAGAGCAAAGGGCGCTAACCGCAAGAAGATTTGCAGAAGAACCAGAATTACAAACAATAAAATTCCTTAAACCTAAATATTCTGCAAATTTTTGTTCAAGTTCCCTACATTCAGGACCTAATGTCAACCAAAAATCTAAAGAACTATTCACAAGAGCCTGCATTTCTTTTTCATCAAAATATCTTCCAGAATAATTCACCCTACTCTTTCCAGGAATAAATTTTTCATTTTCTTTTCTTAATTTATAAATTTCAGCAGTTTTTTGCAAAATTTCTTCTCTCAACTCTTTTTCTTTCTTAATATTAAGATTTTTATTAAACCTCTTAATAATTTCATCAACTAATTGTTCTTCTCTTTCATCCATCTAAATAATCCTCATTTTTATTATTTAAGGTTTGCATATTGAGAATATATATTCTATAGAATATATATTAAACATTACTAAGGTTTTTAAATAAAATATAACCTAAAATTTTATGGATCAAGTAGAAAAACCAAAGATTTGGACAAAAACAAAACAACTTTTCCAGCCTTCTTTACAAGATCAAAATATTCATATAGTTTATGATTCAACTGACTCTGAAATTTCTAAAGCATTAGAACTTGAAAGTGAAATGAATCCGGTTATTGAAAGAGTTGAAAAAAGAGTAGGTATAACTAAACAAGAAGCTTTAGCAGATCCTACAAAAAAGAAAGAACTTTCACAAGCACTAAAAAAGGATCAAGGATGGGGCGCTTGTTTTAAAGATATTTGCGAATTTTTTGCACCTAATTTAGACCCAAATGTTGCTATTAATGAGATAGATAGGCCTTATTGGAACAATCTTCAATTTGGATTTGTTTCTGATGAATATAAAACAGCTAATTATCATGTAAATTCTAAAATTTCCCATTCTCTTTTAACTCAATTAAAAGAAACAACAAAGGGAAAATTTGGAGTTTTAAAACTCCAATCAGTTTCAGTAGCTGGGAATATAATCACTGCAGATAATAGGCTTGTTTTAGGTCATCGTGGAGGAAATAGTTTCTATGATGTTATTATGAGTGTTCCAGCAGGAAGTGTAGAACCTCATTTAAAACCAGGAGAAAGAGGAGCTCTATTTGGTTCTTATGATAAAGAACTTGCAGAAGAGCTTGCATTAGGGCCTGGAGACCATGACTCAGAATTAATTGCAAGAGTAGAAGAAAAACACCTCTCAGCTCAAGGAACTCAATATTATGTTTTTAGAACAAAAGTTAATATGGAACTTGATGAATTATTAGAACACTGGAAAACTGCAGTAGATAGAGAAGAACATAGACATCTAGTTTTTTATGATGCAAAAGACCCAGAAATACTTTTATCAACAATAAAATATACTAGTTTTGATCCTAGTAAGGCTGATGAAAGAATGAATCAAACAAGTTTTGCAAATAGGGGAAAAATTCTTCCCCAATGTAGTGGTCCTATTTTAGCATATCTTACAGCAGAACATGGTTTTGATTGGGCTGCAAGTGCAGAAACATATTTAGACGGACATTTTGATTTAACTTCTTGTAAGGAAGTAATTGCTAAAAATGAATAAAGATAATCAATTAATTCTTTGGGATATTGGAGGAGTATTAGTAGAACTAAATTATGGTGGAATGTATGCAGCAGGAGCAAAAGCATCTGGAAAATCTGTTGAACAATTTGAACAAGATTATATTGATTCAGGAATAGAACCATTAGTTTTAGCAGGAAAAATGACTCATGAAGAGTATCAGGAAAAATTCAGAGAAATTTTAAATATGCCAGATGCAACAGAATCAGAATTAGCTGAAATCTCTTCTAATTCTTGGAAAAACCAGATTGACGAAACAGTCTTATTAAAAAAAAGATTACATGAATCTGGATATAATGTGGGATTGTTTTCAAATATAGATGATAATGCAATAAAGATTATTGGTTCTAAATTTCCTGATATTTTTGAAACTTGGGGAGGTCCAAAAATTTATTCTCACCATAGAGGGGCTGTTAAACCAGGTTTAGCAATGTATGAGGGTGTACTTAAATCTCATTGTTGGGTAGGCCATTATCATAGAGAAAATTTTGATAAAGTTATTTTAATAGAAGATAAAGCAAAATATTTACAACCAGGAATAGAAAAGTTTGGATGGAATGGAATCCTTTTCACTCCTTATATTGATTCTTCAGAAGCAATAAGACAAACAGAAGGTTCAGAGAACATTTCTCTTTCACCTAAAAATTTTAGACAAGCAGATAATATTCAACAATTAGAAAGAGCCTTAACTGATTTTGGAATCAATCTCGCTGATTAACTCATCTAAATTTTCTAAATTATTTATTTTATATTCAATATCCTCTCTTTGTTCAAAATCATTTGTTTCATTAAGTATTGCTACAAAACGCATATTATGATATTTTGCACACTCATAATCTGCCTTACCATCTCCAACAAAAACTGATTTTTCTGGGTTGAAATCATGCTCTTTAGCAATTCTCTCTAAAATCCTAGACTTATCATAATCACTACTACTAGCACCATAAATTCCTCTAAAATATTTTATTAATCTCCTGTCCTCAACAATTTTATCTATCCCTTTTTGTATAGTAGAAGTAAGAATGAAGAGAGGATATTTTTGACTTAGAGTCTTAAGCGCCTCTTCTGCTCCACTAATCTCTTTAGTTTTTATTGTTTCTTCTTCAGTTTTTTGAGCATATTTTTGAGCATATCTCTCTTTTTCAGATTCTAAATCACTAAAGTCTACCACTCCCCTTTGTTTTAATTTTCTTAAAATAGCCTCTATAATCCCATATCTAGTTTTCTTAGGATTTTCTATAATTGCTTCTTCTATAGATCTCTTTGAACCACTAACCTCAGAAAATATTTTAAAATAAGCATCTCTCTTTATATGATTAGAATCTACTAAAACTCCATCAAAATCAAATATTATTGCTTGTATCATCTTTTAATCCAGTAGCCATCCACCCAGGTAATGTTTTTTGAAGAGGATCTATAAAAACCTCACAAAAAACAGCTTCGCTGCTGTTTAGAATATTATCTATTTTATATAAATCTTGACTTGTTTTTATTGATTCATATTTTATTCCCCAAGCAGGAGCAAGTTTACTCCAATCAGGAATAGAAACCCCAGATTCTTTATCTGAAGCAAAATTTTTTCCAAAAAACTTTGTCATAGTTTTTCTTATTGAATAATATCCTCCATTGTTTAGTAAAAATATTTTAATTGGTAATTTATGATGAACCATTGTTTGTAATTCTTGTATATTCATCATTATTGAACCATCTCCTGCAAGACAAATAACAGGTTTTTTGTTAAGAGCAATACATGCTCCAACTGACATTGGTAATGCCTTACCCATTTGACCAAAAGAGCTATTTGTGATAAGTCTTTCACCTTTCTTAATCCTAATAGCCTGATTTCCAACATCTGCAGCCATACCATTACTAGTAATTATTGGATAATCTTTTTCACTTATCGCCTCCAAAAACTGATAAATATCAATATAATTAGGATTTTCTACATATTCTATTTTTTCTCTTGGTAATTCCCACCTGTTTAGGCTTATTTCTTCCTGTCTTTTTAATAATCCTTGCAAAAAATCTTTTGCATCTGCAACAACAGGAATGTCAGATTTAAAATTAGTTCTTTTCATTTCAGCCTTATCAATATCTACAAAAATCTTAATAGCATTATTACAAAATTTATCATAATCCCAAGAAGTTTGTCTCATTTGCATTCTAGTTCCAATAACAAGCAATAAATCACAATTATCAATCGCATAATTAGCACTTTCAACCCCACTCATACCTTGATGGCCTAAATAATAAGGATAATCAAAGGTAACTAAATCAGTTCCACTCATAGCACTAACAACATTAATCTTATTTTTTTCAATAAATTCTTCTAATTCATTTATTGCATTAGCTTGCCTGATTCCTTGTCCAATTAATAAAACTGGTTTTTTAGCTTTATTTAATTCATTTATTATCTTATCATAAGGAATTTCATATTTTAATTCCTTCTCTGGAATAAATCCCTGCAATTCATTTTCATTAATTTCAGCTTTTTGAATATCCAAAGGAACTTCAACCCAAACAGGACCGGGTTTTCCAGATTTGGCAAGATAAACAGCCTTTTCCAAATGATATTTAATTTTATTAGGATCTTTTACACTTACAGAATATTTAGTAATTGGTTTAACAATATCAATAATATTAAGTTCCTGAGTAGCTATTTGTCTTAATCCTCTCTTCTTATCTTCTTCTGTTAACATTATTGGAATTCTTACCTGTCCAGAAAGAGTCATTGTTGGAATTCCTGCAGTCCATGAACCAGCAACACCTGTAATTGCATTTGTTCCCCCAGGTCCAACCGTAACTGCTGCAACTCCAATATCATTTTTAATTCTTGCATAACCATCTGCAGCAGTAGCACATCCTTGCTCATTATGACAACAATATACATTTAAATCAGATTTTCTAGCAGAATCAACAATATGCATAAGTTCTCCTCCTGCAACTAAAAAAAGACTATCTGTTATTTTTTCCAAAAATTTTGTAATATAATCACTAACTTTTATTTTATTATCTGTATTATTTGGATTATGTTCTCTATAAAAATCAGGTTTTTCATTCTCATCCATAAAATCTTCTTCTGAAAAAACCTCCTTATATGGGACCGGAATTTTCTTTCCATAAATCTTCCCTTCTACATATTTTTTAATAAAAGGTCTATCTTCTGCAATTAAACAAGTATCGCAATGATGTCCAAATTGTTTTATTCTTAATCCTCTCTCAACAATATCCTTTAAAGGTTCTTCAAAAAAGTTTCCAAGAGAAGTATGAATATATGGACAAGGCATAACATCCCCATATTTAGTAAGAGAAATCATTCTTTTAACAGCAATACATCCTAAATCCATTCCATAAGAAGGAGTTAAATGAGTAAAAACATTATATTTTTTCTCTAATTCTCTTACATAATCCATATCATCTTTATCAACAAGGACATCATATTTTCCTTCCCAAGCCCCAACAGGTTTTGCATAAGTGATAAAAACACCAACATCCTTATCGTTCATATATTTTATAAAATCAATTAACTCCTGACTTCTTACTCTTTGCTTTGTTACAACTGTTTGAACAATCACATTTAACCCGGCTTTTAATGAAGCATCAACAGCCCTTAAGGCCCTCTCATTTGCATTTTTTATATTATGAAAATTATCAGGATTTTCAGGAGAAATACTATCAAGACTTATTTGAACTTTATCAACACCAATTTCTTTTAAATGTCTTGCTTTTTCCTCATCTAATAACCATCCATTAGAATCAGAAACAATATAAAATTTTTTAGGATCTATTGCCTTAACTAGTTCATCAAAATCCGGAAAAACTAATGGTTCTCCACCAGTAATTACAATATTAACAAGTCCCATTTCATCCGCTTGTCTAGAAAGTTCTTTTACATCTTCTATTGTAAAGGCTCTCCCTTGTTCTTTTTGATCTTGAAATCTTTTAACACAACAATGTGGACATTTGAAATTACAAGCATAATCATATTGAAATTGGATTATAGCTATGCTCTCACCTTTTTTAGCCTTTTCCTCAAATTTCATAATTTTTTCATAAACATAAGGCTTTTCTTGTTTTAACTTATTTCTTTTATCAGATTCGGCTTGTTTTAGTTTTTTTTCAACCATTTTTATTTTATGTATTAATATAAATGCTATTTAAGTTTTATGATGGTTTAATATTTATTTTTTAATCCAAAATTTCTAACCCAAAATCTCTTAAAATAGCAAGATTTATTTCCTCTCCATATTTTTCTTTAATGATTCTAAACACTTCATCAGAATAACTAGCCGCCATTATAATAATGGCTTTAACAGAATCAGAATTAATTATTTCAGGAGAAACAATAGGAATATGTGTTGCAGGAGTATATTTATTTTGCTTAAAGTCTGCAGAATCAACAACATATTTTATTTTATTTCCTATTTCTGTCATTGAGATTACTGCTAAAGCTTGATGCCCTGCCCCCCATATCGCAACATTATTTTTTCCATATTTTTCTATGTATTCATTAATCTCTTTTTTTAATTTTTCCTTATGTTCATGAAAATGATTAAGAGAGAGTTTGTTTCTTTTTTTTACAATTGCAGAAATTATATAATCATGCCAAACCACATTACATTCAAGAACTTCATAACCATTCATCTCTAATGTCCTCTTTAAAGTATCTTTAGTAAAATAAAACAAATGATCTCTAGTAAATTCTGTAAAAAGATTATTTTTCAACATCATATCAAAATTTGGAACTTCAATAATCCCAACTGCATTTTCTGAAAGATTATTACTAATTCCCAAGAGCACAGAGTTTATATTAGGCAAGTGTTCAAGAGAATTTAACATAAAAAATCCTTCAAAAGGGCTATTTTCTATTTTATCCTCGCTGTTTTCAATAAATCCCTTAGTTACTCTTAATCCCTTTTTAAGACATTCTTCTACTAATTTTTCTGAATATTCAATACCATAAGTCTTTATCTCAAATTTATCCATTATAGATAAATATTCTCCACCTCCACAACCAATTTCAATTATCTTTTTATTTCTTAAATTATATTCTTCTATGAAATTTTTGAATTGATTTAATCTAAATTCAGTCATTTCTTGAGAAACTCCTGAAGCACGTATAACTTCTTTATAATAAGGAACAGGCTCATTATTTAATTGAACCAAACCACAACCAGAACATTGATAAATGTTTAAATCAATTCCCTTATCATTTTTTAGAGACTCTTTGTCAGGAAAATACTGAGCAACACTAGGCATATTTTTATATTCTAAAAGAGGTTCTTCAAAAAAATCTCTTCCACAAACTCTACACTTATCAATTGTCATTTTAAATAAACTCTCTATACATATCATGACATTTAATTAAATTTTCAGGACAAGAATCATGCCATTTCAAGTATCCTTGATCAGTTTCCTTTAAATTTTTATTATCAATAATAAAATCGCTAGATAAAAAACACTTATATAAGAAAGATACAAAATGTCCCCTTATATTATGTTCACAAATAAGTTCCTTAACAGAGATGGGTTCAGGATTGAATTTAATCTTAATTCCAATTTCATTTTCAGAAACTTTCTCAATTCTTTGTTTCATTTTTTCCTTAAACCTTACAATTCCTCCAGGAATATGCCATCCAGTACCATGAATATCATCTCTCCAAGATAAGAGGATCCTGCCATTTTCATCTTTTATAAGTAAATCAACATTAACAAAAGGAGTAAGCTTACTAATAAAATAAAAAATTTCTTTAGGCAATCCTTTTTTAGGATCTTTAATTTGTGCTTCTAAAAATTTAACAGCTTCATTTATATCCATTTTAGTCTAGTTTTCTTTAAAAATCTCATATTTATTTTTATCATACCATTCATATAATTCTTTTAAAGATTCATCAAAGGGAGTAAATTTAAATCCTATTATTTCATTTAATAATAAAGAATTGTCTCCACTATATTCTATATTTGATTCTTTTTCTTTGATAATCTCAAGATTCTTTTCTGAGATATTTTTTATTTTTTCAGCAATTTCTTGAAAATCATTAATATTTCCAGAACAAATATTATAAACTTTTTCTTTAGGATTGTTTTCAATAAACCATTTAACAATTCTTACTAAATCATTAATATACAAGAAATCAAAAGATTTATTTTCTTTTATAACAAGAGGCTTGTTTAAAGTAGCATTATAACAAAGACTAGGAATAATTCTAACCTTCCAATCTTCATATTTACCAAAAACTGCAAAAAGTCTTAGATTATATATTTTTTCATGTGACAAGGCATATTTTGTCATAATATATTTTGATAATCCATATTGATCTTCAGGAACATGCTTATCAAAATATTTTTCATTCATCATATTTATCCAATAACCTCGATTATATTCTGCACCAGAACCAAAATAAATCATTTTCTTAAAATAATCACTACATCTAACAAGATTAAAAAACATTTTAAGATTATTTTCTAAAACTTTTGTAGGATCTTTAGTTGAATGAGCAGGTGCCGCATCATATGTGGCTGAATGGATAATTACATCAAAACTATTTTCCTTTAAAAAATTAAAAACCATGTCCTGATTTAAAAGATTAAGTTCCTGACTATTTGTAGTAGTAATATCATATTCACTGCCTAATTGTTCAAGTAAATTTTTAGCTATAAATCCATTTCCACCTGTTATTAGAATTTTCATTTTAATTCTTCATATAACCAATCTGACCAAAAGGTCATTTGAGTTTTTCTATCTGTATTCTCCATAATGTTTCTATCTTCATAAAAAGAATCGTTTTTATAATGTGTAGTTGAAACTTCTTCAAAAATACACCCCTTTTCAGAAGAAAAATCATGAGGAGTATTTCTCTCAACAGTTAACATATCCCCTGCTTTTAATAATTTTTCTTCTCCAGCTAATGTAATATTTAAATCTCCATATAAAACTTGAAAAGTTTCTTCTTTTTTTACATGATAATGACAAGGATTTTTTTGTCCAGGCAACATTATTATTAATTTTTTACAATATTCTCTATTAATACAATTTAAAATAGCTGCTCCAATTTCACCATATTTTTCTATTCCATAATGATGAGATAATTCTAAATCTATTTTACCAGGCAAGGCAATATGGCTTTGCAAAATTATTTCTTTAAGTTGTTTAATAATTTCTAAAACATTTTCTCTTAAATTTCTTGTTTCTACATCATTAAAATTAATAGCTTCATTGAGTTTTATATCTCTATTTAATTTATATTCCATATATTTAGATATATCATTAGCTAATATTTGTTGTTCATTGCAAGGAATTGCATAAAAAATATTTTCACCACCTAACTTATCTCCTTGTTTTAAATCATTTTTAGCAAAAACTCCTCTTCTTAATCCCTTTAAATCTGTCTTTTCTTTTTCCTTACTTACATAACGAGTATTTTGTACACCACACATTTCATAAGATTCTTTAATTGACTGTAACCATTTTCTTACCTGATTAGGAGAAGAAGAATAAGCATTTATTGGATAAGTCTCTGTTTCAACTCCTACATGTCTTTCTAATACTTCTGCGCCCTTTGCTACTGCAATTTTTACAGAATCAACATTATCTGGCTCTTCATGAGTAGAAAACCCAATAGTGATATTTTCATAACGTTTTTTTAATAATTCTATTTGATTTAATTGAAGGTTTTCTTTTTGAGTAGGATATTCTCCTATACAATGCATAATAATAAAATTCTTTTTTCTGTGCTCAAAAAAAGAAACTACCTTATCAATCTCCTCTAGATTATAACTTGCTGTAGAAGCAATTATTGGTAAATTTGTTTGTGTTATCTTTTCTAATAATGGCCAATCAGTAAAAGAACAACTAGCTATTTTGATAATATCAAAACCTTGCTCAACTATTTTATCAACAGATTTTTCATCAAAAGGAGTACAAATAGAAATAAATCCTAACCTATCTAATTCAGCCTTCATTAATTTAAATTCATCATCACTTAATCTTGTTTCAGAAAACCTTTTAACATATTTTATATCCATTCGATTTTTATAATCTGGGTGAATAAAACTATCTAAATCTCTATATTGAAATTTAAATCCAAAAACAAAATCTTCTTTAAATTCTAGAATAGCCTCATGGATATCTCTTATAACCTTAAGCCCATGATTAACATCTCCACTATGATTATTGGCTATATCAAATACAACTAATGGTTTTTTAGTTTCAAATTTTTTTTCTTTTTCAAATAATCTAATTAACTCATCTTTCATTGTATATTATTTTTAAGTTTATTCTTATTTAAGTTTTATGTAATTTTTCTATAGGTTTCTTTAAAATTAATTCTTTCTTTTTCAACCACTAAAGGCCTTTTTAATATTTGAGTCTGAATAGCACCAATATATTCCCCTAAGATTCCTAAAAAAAACAAATTAATAGAAAAAAAGAAAAAAACACCAATGATAAGTGGAGCAAGACCTAATTCAAAACTATCCCAGTTTAAAAGTTTATTAACAAAATAAAGTAACCCCAATAAAAAACTAAAAATAGAGGTTAGAAATCCAAACATTGTAGCAAGTCTTAATGGGACTTTAGAATGATTTGTAACTCCTAACATGGCCATATCATATAATGTATAAAAATTATTTTTAGTGATTCCTCTTTGCCTTGATTTTTGTAAATATGGGACTTTTGCGACTTTAAACCCAATTTCACAAATCAATCCTCTTAGATAAGGGTAAGGATCATCTAGTTCTCTTAATATATTTATAACCTTTTTATCATATAATCCAAATCCCATAAAATTTTCAATTAATTTTATTTCTGATAGTCTATTAAGAAAATTATAATAAGTTTTTCTAATTAAAGAGAAAAAAATACTTCCCTCACTTTTTCTTTTAACTCCTGCAACAATCTTATAACCTTTTTCCCAAATTCTAATAAATTTTTCTATTAATTCTGGAGGCTCTTGAGAGTCTGCCGAAATGATTATTCCTGCATCACCATTTGACTGTAATAAACCATAATAAGGCGATCTTACAGTACCAAAGTTACGAGCATTTAAGATTATCTTTACATTTTTATCTTTTTTAGCAATTTTCTTTAATATTTCTACAGTTCTATCTTCAGAAGAGTTATCAATAAAAATATGCTCATAATTATACTCTGGAAGATTTTTCATAACATTTTTAACTTCTTGATAAATATTTTCAACATTCTTTTCTTCATTAAAACAAGGAGTAATAATACTAATCATTTTTTTCATTTTAATGCCTCCCTATACCATTCATAAGTTTCTAAAATTGCTTGTTCAAAACTTATTTTTGGTTCCCACCCAATCATCCTCTTTATTTTAGAACCATCTAAATATTGTTTAGGAATTTCTGTCTTAGCTTGATTAAGAATCTTAGTTTTAATAGACTTATTAAAAAATTTAGAAAGTTTTTTAACAACCTCCAATACACTCATAATATTATGGCCTGCGATATTAAAAGCATGACCCTTTGTTTTATTGATATTTTCCATTAAAGAGATATAAGCATCTGCAGTATCTTTCACATAAATATATTCTCTAATCATCTTCCCATCACTCCTTATCTCTAAAACCTTATTTTTAATAGCAGCTTCAATAATTCCAGGAATAATCCTGTTAAGATTCAAATCTCCTTGTCCAAAAACATTAGCACATCTCGATATTATAATTGGAAGTCCATAAACTCTCCCATACATTTGAGCAATTAAATCACAACAAGATTTTGAAACATCATAAGGAGCTTTTCCATGAAGTCTTTCTTCTTCTCTATAAGGAATTCTTTCACAAGGACCATATGCTTTATCACTTGAAACAATTAAAATTTCACTTACATTTCCATATAATCTAGCAGCCTCTAAAATATTTACAGTTCCCATGATATTTGAGTTAAGAGTTTCAGAAGGATTTACTAATGCAGTAGTCACAATCGGTTGAGCACCCAAGTGAAAAATACTTGTTATCTTAAATTGAGACATAATATCTGCCATTTTTATAGGATCTTTCAAATCCCCAATAACAACAATAGATTTCTTCCCAAGATGTTTTGTTTCAAAATAACTTTTAGGATCAAATTCCCTTACTAAAGAAATAATTCTTGCATTTGTTCTACTTAATTGTTCAACTAAATGACTTCCCTTAAACCCTGCGGCTCCAGTAATTAAGATATTTTTATCTTTCCAAAATTCTTGATTCATCTTAGATATTGTTAAATTGATTTAATCTATCAACATCTTTTTTTTCATTAATTTTCTCAAAACATCCAAAATTTTCCATGTTTTTTAGAGAATCTTTTCTGTTTACCCAATCTGTTCTTTTCCAAATTTCCCAAGGAGCATTTTGTTTATAGATTTTTTCTAACTCATCAATATCTTTTTGAGTATCCATAGCTTTCCAAAACCCCTTATGAATATACCCAGATAGTTTCCCATCTTTTGCTAAATTTTTTAAAGGTTCTTGTTCAAAAATACAATCATTAGATTCAGAAACATAATCAAAAACCCTTTTATTAAAAACCATAAATCCCCCATTAATGAAATCTTTCATTTTAGGTTTTTCATCAAAACTTTTAATCAAACCATCATTTAATTCAACAAGTCCATATCTATAAACTGGATGAACTACAGTTAAGGTTACTATGGTTCCCATTTTTTTATGATGATCATAAAGTTCCTTTAAATCAATATCTCCAAATCCATCAGCATATGTTACAAAAAAATCTTCATTATCCTCAATATATTTTTTAATTTTTGCAATTCTTGTTCCAGTCATACTCTCTTCACCAGTATCAACAAATCTAATAGTAACATCCAATTCATCATTATCACTTAGGTGATATATTTTGTTTTTCTTTAAATCTAATATAAAATCATTAGACATCTCCTCTAATTTAAGAAAATAGTCTTTAATCATATTCCCTTTATAACCTAAACAAAGAATAAATTCCTTAATTCCTTGATGAGCATAAATTTTCATAACGTGCCATAAGCTAGGCTTACCTGCAATTTCAATTAAAGGTTTAGGAAGATATTCAGTAGATTCATTAAGTCTTCTACCTCTTCCTCCACAAAGGATTACAGCTTTCATAAAATATTCTCCCTATTTTTCATAGTTTTATGGTTGTTTATTTATATTTAAAGATTATTGCATTTCTAAACTATCTATGCCTAGAACATATTTAGAGTTTGCAGTTAGTCTCAAAAATAAATTTTCTCCAATCGGAATCGCCCCCAAATAGTCTGGTACAGAGTACTTTAATTCAATAACATATTTATCTTCTTTTACTTTTTCACAAAAAGAATTATTTTCTGGAATTATTTTAAAATATATCAAATCCTTGTCTAAGGTAATTCTATATCTCTTACTAGCAGATAGAAAATATTTTCGTTTATAAGAATTTAAAAGACTTGGTGAAGCTAATTTTAACATCTCAATTAACCAATCTGGAAGGTTTGATTCTAAAAAGATTTTTTTTAACTGTTTATAAGAAAAAGATTTATCAAACAAAAAGGGTTTTAACGGAAAAGACTTTTTATCTCCTAACTCATTATTTTTAATTTTTAGCTCTAAAACTGGTTTTTTTATTAAACCAAAAATTTTTCCGTACCACCTAATTCTTAGTTTCAATCTTTGTGCATTTCCTGCTACATTTTCATTATAATTACCTAATCCCATAGAATCTAAATAAATATTATTTACTCTTCTTTCATAAAATATTTCTCTAAACATTCCAGGATTATGTTTTATCAAAAATTCTATTTCTTTTAAACTCATTTCAGAAGTTACAAATTTTTTCTCATATCTAAGTTTTTTTAATTCCTTAATCATTTTATTCAGGATATAATTTTAAATACACATTTTTCTCAAAATTTAAAATTATTTTATTATTTAAATTAAAATCAGACCCAGATTCAATAATATATTGATTATCATTTTCTAAAAATGTAATTTCATTAGCATTAATTAAAGCAGGACCAAATTCTTGTTTTTTCTGGTAAACAGCGAGGCCATATTTGGAATTAGAAATTTCAGAATTTATTATAGAAACATTAGAATTATCTTTTGATGCAACTCCAACATAAGCTTTAGTTATTTTAAGATTGTTTATAATTAAATTGCTTTTTTCTCCTCCACTTATTGCCTTGTCCCCTGCATTTATAATTTCTACTCCAATTATGTTTGTTTTAGCCCCAGAAATATCAATCCCATCATTTCCGGAATTAATAAATAAGGTATCCTTTATAATTCCCCCTCCAAAATCATCATCAAAACAATCTGAAAAACAATTTTCAAATCTTGAATTTCTTATATTATAAGAAGAACCTACCCCATCCAAAGAATCTTCAGCATTTATGTTTTTTATAATTACATTATCAAAATTAAAGTTAGCTCTATGAAATGTTATTGCACCAGTTAATAACCATGATTCTTTTGAAGGATTAGTAAGATTTGAAAATTCAACAAATTGAAAATTAGATTCTTTTTCAGTATTAAGTATTACAATCCCCTGTCCAGTATTATCTGAGGAAAAAATCCTAATCATTTCCTCTTCTACTCCTAAAAATTGAAAATCAGAATAAGAAATAATCAAAGAATTATCTATCAAGTCTATATTTGTTCCACCCTCACAATAAACACTAAATCCTTTTGGAATTATTAAACTTTTATCTAAAACCCAATTTCCTTTTTTAATATAAATTCTTTTTAAATTTTCATTTATATTTAAAAAACTAAACTCGCTAAAATTAGATTCTTGTCTAATAACATCTTCTTCAAGAAATTCATCTTCAACATGGCTAAACGAATTTACATTTACTTTTTTGATATTTTCACTCCCTATTATTCTATAATTAATTACTAAATTTGAGGAAAAATCTTCTCTTGTTGAAAATCTCGAATCAACATTAAATTCTATTTTGTTGTAATTTATTGGCATTGAAAATTCTTTTGGTTGTAAAATTCTTGGATAAGTCTTAAAAACATTATCTCTATATTGCAAACTCACAATTTCTAATGGAAAATAATCAATATTTCCAACACTTATCACCACCTTATCTTCAAGGGGCAAACTTCTTTGAAAAAAAGCATTCAAATTGTTTGTAGAATTTAATCTAAAATTAATTATTTCAATATTATTATAAAGAATTTCATCAGAAAAAACATATGTTGGTTCATCTTTATATATTATTTTCTTAGTTCTTTCAACCTCATCATTTAATTCAGAATAAATCTTATCTGCATATTCTTTATTAGAAATTCTTTCTAATTCTTGAATATATCTCTCAATGAAAATCTGATCTTTAAAGACTTTATTAAAAAACATCCATTCTCCACCAAAATAACTATCTAAAACATATAATGGTTCTGAAGCAAGATCTCCATCATAAGCAATAGGTTCTAGTTTTGAGGTTATTGGATTATAGAAAAACCTAATATCTCTCCATTCAGCAGGATGATTTGTACCAAATAAAGTACTTAATGCAAAATATTTTGCCATTAAATCAACATCAAAAGCTTGAGATGTTCTTAATTCTCCATTTCTAAATAACTCTAATAGGTTCTTTGATTTGATAAATTGGGAATGTAGAATTGGATCTTCCAAAACTTTATTATTTAAAGGTTCTATTTTACTGCTATCAAATAATGAGAAAGACCTATCCCATTGATAGTTATAAATATCTAATTTGTTTGGAATAAATTTCATTACTTCAACAGTCTCTTCCCACAAAACATCCTCACTAAATTTGAGAATAACCCCCTCTCTTCGCTGATTATCTTCAATCATAATTTTATCAAAATGCTCTTCAATATTATATATACCTTTATTTTCACCATTAATTACTACTTCTATAAAATCATATCTTAGAGACATGACCCCCTCTTTTCTATTAGTAACATAATAAATTAATGAAGCAATATACCCCCGACTTTTAGGTTTTTGGATTGAAAATGTATTCATTCCAAATAAAGTTTTATCTCCTTTAATCTTAATTCTAAAAGACCATTTCTCTCCTTCTAAGTGGTCTAGCCAATCCCCCTTTAATCTTAATTTAGTACTTATTGATTGGTCTTTATATCTTATTGTTGCAGGAACATAATCCTCTCCTGAAGAAATAAGAGCTCCTGCCTCAAGGGCCTGCTGACGTTTATATTCTAGTTTTTGATAATCATCCCAAGCAATATCAATATAAATTCTTTCAGGATTAGAAAATTGACCGATTAAATAATTAAAAGGAATTTTAATATTTTCGTTTTTAATTCTCTCAATTTTCGTTTTTAATTCTTGGAGGCCAGTTATTCCAAAAGAATGCATTAAATCTATAGCATTTTGAGAAGGGTCATCAAAACTTCCCAAAAATCCTGAAACTAGCAATCCTGAGAACATCCCAATAATAAATACAATTAACAATATAATTAACAATAAAACAATCCTTATTTTTTTATTTAGAAAATTTTTTTTAATAACTTTAATACTTTTATCTAGAAATCTAGAAAGATTTCCTTTTTCTCTTTCTTTTAATTTCATTGTTACGCAAAACCAGATTTATCAAGATAGGTTATAGTAATTGATTTAGAGAGGGTTTTTAATTCATCCTTAACTTTTTCTAATTTAGTATATGAATCAAAATCAACTAAAAATGCAGCATCTAATTCATTTTCTTTTAATTCATCAAACCTCTTTAAATGAACTGCAGTGCAATATTTGTTTAAAACAGTTATAATATCTTTTAATTGAATCCCTTTTCCAGTAATAGTTAAATATAGGTTTTGATTTTCTTGTTTTTTATAAACAAAATGTCTAGCATAAATTAAGCCCCCAATCACTATAAAGGCAGTTAGAGTAATCACTAGTTGTCCTGCTCCTAATCCTAACCCAATCGCAATACATAAAAACAAAAATGCTAATTCTTCTGGTTCTTTAATTGCAGCCCTAAACCTTACAATAGATAATGCTCCAACCAATCCTAATGAAAGTGCCAAAGAAGATTTAACAATCGTAATTATTAATGTAGTTGTAGCTGCCAAAAGAATAAAATTAGAAGAAAACTTCTTTCTATTTGAAATTGAGGTTCCATACCTTACATATAATTTACCTAAAATATAAGCAAGAACGGCAGAAATTAATAAAGCAAGAACTAAATAAGAATAATCTATTTGAATTTGTTGGTTAGCTAAAAATTGTTCAAAAGTAGCTAATTTTGATTCTCCTACCATTTTTGAAGATATCTTATAAATTTGAAAAGGCTTTTTAAAGTTTATGAAGTTTTAAGAGTATTTTTTTAATACCTCATATCTTCCCAATAAAATCTACATTTATTTACTAGGTTTGATAGTTTTAAATCCCAAGGAGTTATAGGCCAAGATTCGCATCTTACTATAGAAATATTTTTCCAAATTCGACATTCATTATTATTTGGATTTTTTACAGGACAATCCTTACAACATTCACCACACTCTAAACAAGTAGGACTTTCCATTTCTTTCCTAAAAAATAAGTTTTTCTTTAGTTTATTTCTATCAATATTCCAAAGATATGCCCTATAAAACTTATGAAATCTGCTTCTAAGTTTATAATAAAACCATCGAAATGTACCTTTTTTAGGATCTGTCCAATTTTCTATTCTCATCTTTATCACTTTCTAATAAATCCAAACCTATGTTTCAAAATCAATAAAACCATTTTTATTGCGAGAACTGCGGATTTAAATTTACTTCCAGTAACACTTGATTCTCCAACCCTTTCAGAGTAGGTAATAGGAATCTCAATAAAACTAATTTTATTTCTAATAATCTGAAGAGTCATATCTGGATTAAATTCACTCTGATTAATTGTAAATTTTTTTCTAATTTTATCATATGCCTGTCTTTTAATTAATCTATAAGTGCATCCTGCATCTGTTAATTGTGTTGTACCAAATAAAACTTCAATTATTTTAGCAACAAATACGTTTGCCCATTTCATGGCAAATCCCATATTGGCTCCTTGTCCAATTGCTGCCAAGGTAGTTCTTGTACCCAAAACAACATCAAAATCATCTGAATAAACTAATAATCTGTGAATATCTTTTGGATTAAAAGTTCCATCAGGTTCAGTCATAATTATTAAATCTCCTGTTGATTCATATAGGGCTCTTCTATATCCCCACCCAAAACCCTGATTTTTTTCATGAAAATATTTTGCTTTTGTTTTTAATATTTCTTCTTTTGTTCCCTCTGCAGCATTATTATCTACAGCAATAACTTCATCAACAACCTTTGTTTTAAAAAAATCATTAATACATTTACATACAGATTCTTTTTCATTATAAGTTGAAAAAACAACAGATACTTTTTTTCCTTTCCACATAGTATGGATTTAAGTTTTTATTATTTAAATTATATTATATTCTAAAACAATAATAAAATCCCTACTTAAATTTTAAATACTATTATTTGTGTTTTATAAAAATGAAAAAAACAACCATAATCTTATCTGGAATTATTTTTATTTACATAATCTTTTTCTCACTTTCAGCAGGACAATTATATTATGGTGATGAGGTAGTTTTTTTAATCGCTTCAGAGGAAATATCTACTGGAAAGATAGTAGGACATTTTAGTTTTACTAATGGAATAATTAATGATAATTTATCAACAATGCTTGTGCACCCACCAACTTATATTTATCTTTTAAGTTTATTTATTAAATTATTTGGGAATAGTTCTTATGTTGTTCGCTCGGTTTCTGCACTTTTTTCAATAGGAGTAATAATTTTAATTTATTTAACAACAAAAAAGATCCTAAAGAAAAGAAACATTGAAAAATCAGAAAACTGGGCACTTTTTGCTGCTTTTCTTTATGCAATAAATCCTCTGGCAATCCAAAGTTCAATTATAATTGACATAGATGGGGGGTTACTTAATTTTTTTAGTTTATTGTTTATATATTTATATATTTCTAAGAAAAGTTATTTGTATCTTATCCCTTCTTTATTTATGATTTTTGCTTCTAAATTATCTGGGGCAATAATTTTGTTTGGGGCCATTATTTTATTGAATTTAATCTCTTTAGATTACAAAGAAATATTTAAAACAATAAAACTGTTCCTTATTTCAGGAGGGTTATTTTTTCTAAGTTTTTTTATCTACACAAAGATATTTAATTTAAATGGAAAATCATTATTTTTAGGAAGCTCCATAATTGATTTCATAATTATTTTTATTAAAAACCCCTATTTAATTTTAGCAAGATCTTTTTGGGCATTAAAATTATTTTTCTATTTTGCAACGCCCTTCTTATTTTTTCTTTTTATAATTTGTATCTATTTAATTATAAAAAATATTTTAAAATATAAATTAGATTATATTAAAACTAATAAAGACCTACTATTGCTTTGGGTTTATTCAATTGTAGTTATTCTCTTTTATCTTTTAACTGGAGTGACTGGATGGAATTTTCCAAAGTACCATATCGCAATATTACCTTCAATAATTATTCTAATTATTTATTTTACCCCTAAGAGAATAATAAATATAAAGAAAATAATTCCTCTGATAATAATAACTCTTATTTTGCTCTCAGGATATTTTATATTTTTCTTAAACGATCCATTAATTCCAGAAGTTAAAGGAAGAGTTAGTACGACTTCCCTAATACATGTAGCAACCCTAGTAGTAATAAGAACCTTAAAGTATGCTATTTTTCCAATTTTATTATGTTTTATTTTATTTAAAAAAATACCCAGAAAGAGATTATGGTTGATTTTATTATTTTTATTGATCTTCACATCCTTTTATTTAAACCTAATTCAAATAAACGCAGATTATTCCACACATAATATTTATGGAGATAAGGGATTGGAAGAGGTTTTGGAATTTTTAAAAGAAATTCCACCTAATCAACTCTTATGTTATCCTCATTTAAGTTATTATTTAGGATACAATAAAACCTATGAACTAACTTCTGTTTATAAAAACAAAACAAGGTTGAAAGAAATACTTAACCAAGTAAATCGTATTGTTTTATTTCAAAAAGATATTGATTCAATTGGAGAACATTTAACTGAGTTTGAATTAGAGAAACAAATTTATGACTATCAAATTTTAAAAAGAATCGTAAATCAATAGTTCTAATACATAAAACCTTAAAAACAAAAAATTTATTCTTTAGCTATGACTTTAAAATATAAAATTTCTTCTGAAGAAAGAAGAAAGAAGTTAAAAAGAGCTCTTGAATCAAAAAGGCTGATAAGAGGAATTGAAGTTCACAATGCTTTAAGCGCTTTGATCGTAAATGATTTAAAAATAGAAACTCAAAAAAACGGAATAAATAAAACAAATGAGTTTGATTTTTTTTGGGAGAGCAGTTTTACAGATTCTGCTTCTAAAGGATTGCCAGACATAGAGATTATAAGTTTTGATTCAAGATTAAAAACCATTTCTGAGATCTTAGAAGTTACAAATAAACCAATGATTGTGGATGGAGATACCGGAGGAGATATACACCATTTTGAATATCTTATCCCAAGAATAGAAAAAGCAGGAGTTTCTGCAATTATCATTGAAGATAAGGTTTTCCCAAAAAGAAATAGTTTAGAGGAAGGAATGAATCAAACTCAAGAAAATCCAGATAAGTTTGCAAATAAGATAAGGGTAGGAAAAGAAGTACAAAACTCAGAAGAATTTATGATTATTGCGAGGATAGAAAGTTTAATTGCAGGAAAAGATGTGAATGAGGCATTAGTAAGGGCAAGAAAGTATCTTTTAGCAGGGGCTGACGGAATAATGATTCATTCTAAATCTCAAGATCCTAAAAAAATCTTAGAATTTGCCAAAGAATATAAAAAGTTATGTCAAGAATTAAACTTAAAAAAACCCCTTATAGCAGTCCCAACATCTTACAATTCTATTTATGAATCAGAATTAGAAGAAAATGGATTTAATGTTGTTATTTATGCAAATCATTTATTAAGGGCTTCCCATAAGGCAATGGAAAAAGTAGGAAAAATAATTTTAAGAAACGAAAGAAGTCTAGAAACTGATAATGAAATAACCTCAATTAGAGAGATTTTTGAAAAAGTAGGATTTTTAGATATAAAAGAGAAAGATAAACTTTCTTCAGCCCTTCCCCCTGTAATAATTTTAGCAGCAGGAGATAGTCTGGAATTTAAACATCTTTATGGAGATTTACCAAAAGCATTAATCAAAATTAATGATAAAACAATTTTAGAAAATCAAAGCACTTTATTTAAAAAAATAGGTCATGAGGATATTAATGTTATTGTTGGACAACAAAAAAATAAATTTAATATCCCTGAAATAAATTATATTGAAGATTCAGAAGTAAGCGGGATATTGAATTCTTTAATGAAAGCAAAACATAAAATGAAAAATGGATTTATTTATCTCAATGCAGATTTATTATTTGATTCAAGGCTAATAAAAGAAATATCCAAAAGAAAAGAAGATATAGTTCTTGTTGTAGATAATTCTTATTTCTATCATAAACATGAATTAGACAAAAAACTAGATGCCGTTGTAACAAAAAAAGCAAGTACATTAACTTATCAAAGATTAAGAGAATCAGATGATGAGGTTATGTTTGTAGGAAAAAATATTCCTCCTGAGAAGATGACTCATGAATTTGTCGGTATCGCAAAGTTTTCAAAACAAGGTGCTGAAAATTTAATCAAGGCTTATGAGGATTTAAAGCAAAACCACACAGGACAATTTCATGAATCAGAAGAGTTTTCTAAAGCATCAGATACAGACATGCTTCAAGAATTAGTAAATCGTGGATTTAAAATAGCAATTCATGAAACAAATGGAGGATGGATAGAGATTCACAATGAAAAAGATTTAAATTATGCCAGAGAAAATTTAAAAAATAAACATGTTATTTAACCCAGGACCCACAAACGTATCAAATCAAGTAAGAGATTCCATAAAAACCAAAGATATTTGTCATAGGGAAGAAGAATTTTTTAGAGTTTTATCAAATGTAAATAAAAATATTGTAAAAGTATTAAATGGGGAAAAAACTCATGATGCAGTTCTTTTTGTTTGCTCTGGAACAGGGTGCAATGAAGCAATATGTGCAAGTATTTATGGAAAAGTGTTAGTGATTAATAATGGAAAATATTCAGATAGAATTTGTGATATTTTAGAAAAATATAAAATTCCTTTAAATAGATTAAAACTTCCTCCCTTAGAACCTATTGATTTAGGTTTAATAGAAAAAACTCTTGAACAAGATAAAGAGATAACCCATATTTTTTTAATTCATCACGAGACAACAACTGGAGCATTAACTCCTCTTAGACAGATAGGCCAAATTGCAGAAAAATTCAACAAAAAATTATGTGTAGATGCAGTTAGTAGTTTAGGAGGGCATGAATTTGATTTACAAAAAGATAATATTTCTTTTTGTTCTGTAAGTGCAAATAAATGTCTTGAAAGTTTTCCTGGAGTTTCTTTTGTCATTGCAAAAAAACAAGAATTAGAACAACTTAAAGAAAAATCTAGGAGTTTTTATTTTGACTTATATAGTCAATGGAAAAAAGAATTAGAAGGAGGAACTCTATTCACTCCTGCAGTTCAACTTATTTTTGCATTAGATAATGCAGTCCAAGAATTATTAAAAGAAGGATATTTAAATAGGGTCCAAAGATATAAAAATCTAGCAAAAAGAATGAGACAAGGGCTTAAGGATTTAGGATTTGAATTACTTTTACTTCCAAAAGAAATGCAATCAAATATTCTTACTGCAATTAAAATGCCAGAAAACATGAATTATTGGGAGGTTCATGATAAATTAAAGCAAAAAGGAATTACAATTTATTCTGATGAAAAAGTATTAAGCCAAAAAAAATTTAGAGTAGCAACCTTAGGCCATATCACAGAACAAGATGTTATATGGTTTTTAGAAAATTTAAAAGAAATTTGTAAGGAAAGTAAAGTTTTCGAATAAAATGAAATCTATAATTTTAGCCGCAGGAATGGGGACAAGACTTAGACCTTTAACAGAAGACGCCCCAAAATGTTTGACAGAAGTAAATGGAAAACCAATCCTAGTAAATATGTTAGAAAATCTAGAAAGTTTAGGGATAACCCATACAAGAATTGTTATTGGATATAAAGGAGACAAAATTAGAAAAGAAATTGGAAATTCTTTTAAAAACATGACAATTGATTATGTTGTGCAAGATAGATTAGAACAAACAAACACTAGCTATGCCCTATTACTTGGATTAAATAATTTAGAAATACAGGATTATTTATTAGTCCTTGAAGGAGATGTTTTTTTTGAAAAAAACTTATTAAAAAAATTTCTAAAATCAGGAACATTAAGCTCAACAATAGTTGAAAAATATAATCCAAACCTTGATGGAAGTTTTGTAGATATAAAACAAGGAAAAATAATAGATTGGATACATAAATCAAAAAGACAACCAGATTTTGCTATCGAAGATAAATTCAAAACAGTAAATATTCACAGATTTAATAAAGATTTTTTAGAAAATTATCTAAAACCAATTTTATCCCAACATGTTAGAGATTATAATGGTTCAGAACCACTTGAGTATGTAATGCAAGACATAGTAAGGAACAATGGAAAAATTTATTCTTTTGAGGTTGGAAACTTAAAATGGTTTGAAATAGACGATTTAAACGAATTAAAAATTGCAGAAGAAATTTTCAAACCAAAATTAAGTTTAGAAAAAATAAGAAGTTTTCATGGAGGCTATTGGAAATATGATCTATTTGATTTTCACTATCTTGTTAATTGCCATTTTCCAACAAAAGAATTTTTTGACAAAATAAAAGAAAAATTACCAGAACTAGTAACTTATTATCCTTCTGATAAAAAAATAATTGCTGAAAACCTTTCTAAGTGGAAAGATAAACTATATTTTAATAAAGAAAACCTAATAGTAACTAATGGTTCATCTGAAGCAATAAAGGCTATGAATCAAATAATGGATAAGATCACAGTCCCAATACCAACATTTAATGAATATACTGAATTACCTCCTGAAAAAATAAATTTATTCCAATTAAAAGAAGAAGATAAATTTAAAATTAATGTAGATGAGTTAATCTTGGAAATTAGAAATTCTAATAGCAATTTTGTGGTTATAAATAATCCAAATAACCCTACAGGAATAATTACTCCAAGACAAGATATAATAAAAATCCTTGAAACAGGAGTTAATCTGATTGTAGATGAGGCATTTATTGATTTTAGTGTTGAAGATTCTGTCGAAGACCTTGTAGAGAGATATGAAAATCTAATCATAATTAAAACAATAACTAAAACAATGGGATTAGCAGGATTAAGATTTGGATATATTCTAACTAAAAATAATCAGATAAAAGGAAAATTGAGAGAGATTCTTCCTTGCTGGAATATAAATTCTATTGCAGAGTATTTTATAGATTCTTTTTTAGATTATGAAAAAGAATATTTTGAATCTATTGAAAAAACAAAAAAAGAAAGGAGTGAGTTATTTAATGAGTTAAAAAATATTTCATTTCTAGAACCTTATGAAACTGGAGCGAATTTTGTTTTTTGTAAAACAAAAACAAGTAGTAGAGAATTGGCAAATTTCTTATATGAGGATTATAATATTATTTTGAGAAGCGAACTAAATCAAAAAATTTTAAAAAGTGATAATTACATTAGAATTGCAGTAAGAACTCAGGAAGATAACCAAAAATTAATTTCAGCTTTGAAAGATTTTGAAAAAGAGAAAATTTAATTTCCTTTCAAAATATTTTAGATCCATAAGCTTTAAGAATTCTCTAATTGTTAGTAAAAAATGAAAAAAGTGACTGCAAAACAAATTGAAAATGCAAATCAATCCTTAGATAGGGAGCCAGCATATGATCGGTGGTTTGCAAGACCTCTCTCACTCTACCTAACAAAACCTTTCTTATCATTAGAACCAACTGTAATGTGTTTTACAATGTTAATGATAGGGTTATTTTCATTACCCTTTTTTATTAAAGGAACTTATTCAAGTATCATTTTCGGAGCTTTAATCTTACATTTATATCTCGTATTTGATAATATTGATGGAAATATTGCTAGAGCAATGAATAAAAAGACCCTAAGAGGAAAATACTTAGATTTTGTACCAAATATCACTACAAATCCTCTAGTTTTTATAGCATTAGGATATGGGTTATTCACAAGTTTTGGAGATATAAATTACCTATTACTAGGAATTTCAGCAGGATTCTTTCATTTGGCAAAGGAACCTGCAAGATTATTTAGATATTTAATGTTAGATGAACTTAATCTCAATAAAAAACAAAAAACCAGGACATCAAATCAAAAACAATCTCCTTTATTTCAAAAAATAAATAAACTAATAACTACTTTTTTTGATTATCCTTATTTTGCAGTAATTTTATTAATTTTTGCATTATTTAATTCATCTAAATATCTTATTATTTTTTATGGTTTAACAATGCCATCTATTTTTATTTTAAGGGTTGCTTATGAGTTTTATTATTGGAAAAAAAGAGACAAAAGATAATTAAAATGACAAGGAGAATTGCCACAGAATTTTTTGAAAATAATGTTTATCGTTTTATAAATCTTTTAGCTACAAATTTAGGGGGAGCAATTTTTACAATATTTCTTGCAAGAATTTTAAAACCAGAACTTTTTGGAACCTACACTCTAGCTATCTCTTTTGCATTTATTCTAATGGCATTAGGAGACTTAGGAATTCATGAAGCAATAATGAGATATATTTCCCTCAATATAAAAAATATGAAAAAAGCAAGAACTTATTTCTACTTTTTATTTAAAATAAAAATATTAATTTTATTTTCATTATCTGCAATTTTAATGATATTTTCTAAAATTCTCTCTAACTTTTATAATAATCCAGATTTAGTTTTTCCAATAACAATTTCCGCTTTTTATTTGTTTTTTTACTCTATAATGCAAATTTTTGCAGGATTATTTTATGCATTTAAAAATATTAAAGCAGTAATTTATAAAGAATTAATTTTTCAAATAATAAGAATTTCATTAATCCCATTACTATTGTTTTTTTCAGCAGGATTTTTAGTTGCAGGAAGTATTATCTTTTTAATTGTTGCATCAATAATTGGAATTTTATTTTCAATATTTTATTTTATTAGAAAATATCCTGATTTTTTCAAAAAACAAACAACAAAAATAGATAAAAAAGAACTTTTCACTTTTATGAAATATCTTTCAATAGGTTCTTTATCTATTTTATTCCTGATTTATACAGACATTTTAATTTTAGGAAAATTTGTAGGGGCCGAATATGTGGGATTTTATAGAACTGCAACATCCTTAGCTTTAATAGTTTCTTCAATTCTTACAATAAATGTTGTGATTGTCCCAATTATAACTAGAATAGGAAAACAAAGGATTGAAAGAGCATTTAATATTATTCTGTATTATTTCTTTGTTTTATCAATTCCAATGACATTAGGTTTGATAATGATGGCAAAATATTTTATTAGAATTTTATTTGGATATGAGTATTTATCTTCTGTAATACCACTGTACATCTTGGCATTCTTAGTTATTTTATTACCTTTAGGAGAATTATTTAGAGTCTTATTTGTCTCAAAGGGAAAATCTGAAGTAACTGCAAAGATAATTGCAATCACATCAATACTTAATATCCTTTTAAATTTTATATTTATTTATTATTTTTTAAGATTTGGAGAGATTTATGCAGTATTTGGAGCAGGATTTGCAACAATTTTAAGTAGGATAATTATCTTTTTTAGTCTAGCAAGAGCCTCAAGAAAGCAATTTAATATAAGAATTAAAAAAAGAATTGTAATAAAACCACTAATTGCCGGAGCAGTTATGGCAATCTTTTTATTTTATTTTAATAAGTTAATTCAAAATCGTGCAAATATATTTTTAGTAATAAATGAAATAGTTTTGGCAGCATTAGTTTATTTTATTGTACTATACCTTATTAAAGGGATTTCTAAAAAAGAGTTAAATTATGTAAAGAAAACTATAAAAGACTCTAGAAAATAATTACTTATTTAATATACTATAAATAAATTCTTTAATTCTTTTTGAAGATTTATCATCTAATTTAAAAAATTCGTTTTCTAAAAAATTTATCCTATCTTTTTTATTCTTATTAGGATTGTTAATAAGCTCTTTTATAGTTTTTTCTAGCTGTTTTTCATTATAAACCACCTTAGCAGCATTAGTATTAAGATAATAAGCAAATTTTTTAAGGTTTTTAAAATCAAGTGAAATTAAGGGTTTATTTAATGCCATAGCTTTCATTCCCATATCACTTCTTTGAGTAATAAAAATATCACAATCACTGATTAATTTAACATCATTTTTTACATCATCAATTAACTCAAAATTTTTAAAACCAATTTTCCTTGCTATAATACTAGGTAAATCATTCATCTCAAAACCCTTTCTACCTTTAATTATTAATTTATAATCTGGAAATTTTTTCATTACATTAAAAAGTATCTCTAACATTTGTTTTTGTTCTTTTTTAGTCACAATAAAATTAGGAATAGTAGTATAAGAATTTGCAGAACTCATAGCAAATAAAATTTTTTTAGTTTTCTTTTGGTCAGTTTCATAACTTTGTTTTAAAAATTTAAAAAATTCATCAAATTGAGGAGAACCAAGTGAAATTATTTTTTGTTTTGGAACATTAAATTTAATTAATCTTTTTTTACTTTCCTCTCCAAAAACAATAATATATTTTGCAGATAGGGGGGTAAAAGATTCTTTGTTATTACAGATTCCATGCATTAATACAATGCAAGGGAGATTATGTTTGTTACAAATTTGAGATAATATTTTTCCAAAGATTAAAGAGTCTGCATCTAATAATAAAAGATTAATTTTATTTTTATGTATTAATTTTTCTATTTGATTAATATACCCTACAACCTCTAAAAATTTAAAATTACAAATATAAAAAATAAATTCTTTTAAAAATATTTTAATCTCTTTTTCAATTTTCACATCTCTTAAAAAATTTCCTTTTAATGATTGGTTTAATCTACCTATTTGTTTTTTTAAGGTAGTTGGTATGATTTTATTTTTAGATGAAAATTCATAAAATGGAATATAATTATTATTAATAAAAAAGCTCTTTTGTAAATTATTATAGGTTCTAAAAATCTTATTTTTACCATCTAATAATATTTTTTCTAATAAAGGTCCAAAAATTCTTTTACTTCCACAATAAAAGATTTTATTTTCATTTTTTTTAGTACTAAAAAGTTTAATTTTAGTAAGAATTTTTTGACAAGAACCAAGACATTTAATCATGAATTGTTTTTTATCTGGAATTATCTTATATGAAATTATTTTTGTTTTTTCTTTGAAAACTAACTGTCCGATTCTAGAACAAATATCTATTTTAAAATTCTCTGAAAAATTATTTGATTTAAAAATGTAAACATTTGAAGGCTTTTCTATAGATTTTATTTTATTTAATAATTTAAAATATTTATATGCTAACTGGAATGTGTCATAAAAATAAAGATAGAAAATCTGGAAAAGCTCAATTTCTTTATAATTTATCTTGATTTTTTTAAAAATTTTATCATTAAGTTTCTTAATATCAAAATGCAGATCTCCATAAAGTTCAGGAGATTCGTAATCTTCCTCTAATTTGAAATTGACCCCTCCTTGTCTTAAGACTTTTTCAGCAGGATAAGTGAAAACAATAGGAATTGCATCTTGGAATTTTCTTTTATTTTTTAAATATTTTTCAGCCTGAGATTTATTTTCAATTAAAATTAACTTATTCCCCATACCCGATTTAATAGGATATTTACTTTTAAGGTTTTCTATGATTAAGTAGATAGTAAAGCTACTAAAACTTTATATAACAAATAGTCTAAAAA
>CEPX01191411.1_pt1 | contig 29967 bp, 35 predicted proteins | sample 361361 | NCBI WGS metagenome assembly CEPX01 (sample SAMEA2619974, study PRJEB7988) | marine metagenome | biome: marine biome (ENVO:00000447); feature: mesopelagic zone (ENVO:00000213) & marine oxygen minimum zone (ENVO:01000065); material: "saline water (ENVO:00002010), including plankton...
TGTGATAAAAAATTGACTGCCTCCGGTATTAGGTCCAGAGTTTGCCATAGACAAAACACCTATCTCATGCTTCAAATCAGGATGGAATTCATCTTTGATATTGTATCCCGGTCCACCAGTACCATCACCATTTGGATCTCCACCTTGGACCATAAAGTCAGCAATTATCCTGTGGAATGTCAATCCATCATAAAATCCCTTATTAGTTAAATCAATAAAGTTTTTTGTTGTTATGGGTGCTTTGTCTTCGTAAAGTTCAATCTTAATTATTCCTTTATCTGTTTCAATAGTTGCTATTTTATTCGTCATTTTTTCCTCCTCGTTTATATTAACAATTGCGCCTCCAGTTATGTTGTTTCCACCGCAGCCAGCGATTATTAATAAACTTAAACTAAAAATTATTGTCAAAATTTTCATTTTTCCTCCTTAAACCGCTTTTGGGCCTTTAAAGTAGCCTTTTGCTTTGTGTTCTGTTAAACTTAGAGCTTGTTCTTGTGTCAAACAGATTTCCTCTTTATCCTCTCTTAAAACATTCTTCAATTCGATAGGTTGCAAGCTAACATCTTTGTCTCTAGTATTAACTTCATCTAACTTGGAGAATGCCCTGATGACTTCATTAAGTTCTTTAGAAAACTGCTTTTTTTCTTTCTCTGTTAGCTTTAACCTTGCTATTTCAGCAGTATGTTCTATTAGTTTATTATCTATTTTAACTTTCATAAATGAAATTGTTTAAGAATTATGTTTAAATAGTTTTGTGTTCTATTCAACGGTTACGGACTTACTTAAGTTCCTAGGCTTGTCCGGGTCTAGTTTTCTGTCTGTTGCAACGTAATATGAAAGCAATTGCAAAGGCACAACAGCCAAGATGGAGCTTAAAATATACAAGGTTTTGGGGATGTACAGAACATGATCAGCTATCTTAGAAATTTCTTCATCGCCTTCAGTTGCTATTGCAATTACAATTCCCCCTCTTGCCTTAACTTCTTGTATGTTTCCTAAAACTTTTTTGTATGTGTATTTGTCTTGAGTGGCTATGACCACTACTGGCATTTTTTTATCAATTAAGGCAATTGGTCCGTGCTTCATCTCTGCAGCAGGATAGCCTTCTGCATGAATATAAGAAACTTCTTTCAGCTTTAAAGCGCCTTCCAAAGCAATTGGAAAGTTTACACCTCTTCCCAAAAACAATGCGTTTTGTTTGTCTTTGTAGATGTCCACTATTTTCTTTATCTTTTTATCTTCACTTAACATGGATTCCATTTCTAGAGGCAATCTTCTTAATCTCTCTATTAATCCTGTAATTGTATTTTCATCGAGAGATTTTTTTATTGAACTTAACATTAATGTAAATAAATACAAAACTATTAACTGTGTTGTGAATGCTTTTGTTGATGCCACTCCTATTTCTGGACCGGCATACGTATATAGAACAGAATCCGATTCACGCGCAATTGAACTTCCTTTTGCGTTGACTATTGATATTATCTTTGCATTCTTATTTTTTGCTTCCCTTATCGCTGCCAAAGTATCTGCAGTCTCTCCGGATTGGGATATTGCTATGACTAAGGTTTCACTATTGATAATGGGGTTTCTATACCTAAATTCTGAAGCATATTCAACTTCAACAGGTATTTTTGCCAGTTCTTCTAGCATAAATTCACCTAATAGGGCTGAGTGCCACGATGTTCCGCAAGCAACAATTGTGATTCTCTTTATTTTTTTAAACTCTTCTTCACTTAGATTTAATTCATCAATAAGGTCGATGGTTCCATTTTGTATTCTTCCGTTTATGGTTTCAGTTATGGATCTTGGTTGTTCGTGTATTTCTTTGAGCATAAAATATTCGAATCCTGTTTTTTCTGCAAGTTCAGCATCCCAATCTATTTTGTTTATTTTTTTGAACATTGTTTTCCCATCGATATCTTTGATTATAACATCATTTTTGGTGAGAATTGCTATTTCATTATTCTCCAAATAAATTACATTTTTAGTATGCTTTAAGATTGCTGGAACATCGGATGCAATGAAATTTTCTTCTTGGCCTAAACCAACAATCAAAGGGCTTTCATTTCTTGCTGCTATTATTTTATCGGGTTCATCGGCACAGACAACTCCTAAAGCATAGCTTCCTTCTATTTGTTTTAGAGCTTTCCTGGTTGCTTCTTCGATATTCCCATTATAATTGTCAGCAATTAAATGTACGATGACTTCAGTATCAGTTAAGGATTTGAACTTGTGCCCTTTTTTCAGGAGCATTTCCTTTAATTCTTGAAAATTTTCGATGATGCCATTGTGAACTATGCTTATCTTCTCATTATTGTCGCAATGAGGATGGGCATTTTCTTTTGTAACGCTTCCGTGAGTGGCCCAACGGCATTGGGAAATTCCAATATTACCTTTCAAAGAATTAAAATCAATTTTCTTTTCTATTTCCTCTAATTTACCAATATCTTTTTCTATTATGGTTTTATTGTTATCTATGGTACACATCCCTGCAGAATCGTAACCTCGATATTCTAGCTTCTTCAGCCCATCTATTAGTATTGAGGCTGCTTTACTGTTTCCAATATAACCAATAATTCCGCACATTTAAAGTATAACTTAAAACCAAAGTCCATTTATAAAGATTATGAAACTAAAATCCTTAAAAAAAGTATAAAAAAATAAGTAATAAAGAAAAAAAATACTTAGTTACGTATACTATAGAATTAAAACCTTCTCTTCTTTCTGTAACATTCTTTGCAATAAACTGGTTTGCCTTCTGTAGGTTTGAATGGAACTTCGCATTCTTCATTACATTCAGAGCAAGTTGCTTTATGCATTTCTCTGTCTCCGAAACCTCCTCGGAAACCGCCTCTGTTAAAATCTCCCATATTACATTCCTCCATATATCTAATTAACATAAAAGAAACTTAATGAGTTTCTCGTATGTATTGTAATTTGTATTATTATGGAGTTTATAAAGCTTCCCTTCTTTAATAACGTTTAAAGGTGAAATAAATCTTATTTTTGTTGTCTATATTTCTTCAAATAAGAAGATTTATCCCCAAATTTTAGAAATCCTTTATGGGAGATTGGTTCCACAAAACCTTTGTTTTTTTTGTGCCTAATAGCACACCAATATCTCTCAGATCTTGCCCCAATTTCGGAAGCATATCTAAGCAGGCCATTGGCATATCCACAATAAACGCAATTTAACTTGTCAAACCAGCTTAGATATTGTAATTTGTGTCTGTCAACTCGAATGTGGTGTGATCTTTTAACTAATGGTATGCTACATATTCTAAATGCTACTTGGTGGTATATCTCTGTAGATATGTCCAGAATAATAAGAGGGATTAGAGGGAGATAAATGAAAGGAGCTACAATTATATTTCTCAGTATGAATTGGATTAGATCTTTGACGGAACTGCCTTTAGTTAATTTGTAATCCATTTTAATAATGATGTTGGAGGGAGATATTTAAAGTTAATGTCTTTACCCGTAATAATACCTGCCTTTTTCTTTTTGCTCTCGGTCCATAATGGAATCTAGTTTATTGATTCTTGGCATTTGGCTTTCTTTATCTCTTCTTAGAGTTATATTTAATTTTTTCAAAAATATGTTCATGCCTTCTTCCATGAGGTAAGGTCCTTGAACAGTACCTTCTTTTGCTGGAATTCCGTCAAAAACCATCAATTTATCTGATAAATAATCTAAAAACAATAGGTCATGGTCTACAATCAAGGCAGACCTTCCTGTATGTTCCATGAAATCTCTGATGACTTTGGTTACGTTAAGCCTTTGTTCTACATCTAAGTAAGCAGAAGGTTCATCAAGTAAATAAAGATCGGATTCTTTGCTTAGGCATAATGCAATCGCAACTCTTTGCAATTCACCTCCAGAAAGCTCATTTAACTTTTTTAATAATAATGGCTTAATATTTAATGGATCAATTATCTGATTGACATATTTGTCTAGGGCAACTTTTAGAACAGTTATAACCAGTTCATCGCTTGATTCAATGTACTGGGGTTTGTAACTTACTTTGACATTTTCGTTTAGCTTTCCTTTATCGTTTTTGATTTCTCCTGCCAAGATTTTTACAAATGTTGTTTTTCCGATGCCATTCTCTCCCAAAACTCCAATAACTTCTCCTTTGCAAATTTTCCCATCTTTAGCGGATAGAGAAAATTTATCTAGCTTCTTTTTGATGTCCTTCCAGGAAACAAGTTCTGCAGATTCTTTTTTGATGAATGGTTTTTTGCCTTCGAATTTAACTTGTTTATCCCTAAATCTGATGTTTTCTTCTTTTAGGTAACCACTTAGGTAAATGTTCATAGAATTTTTTACTGGTTTTAGTCCGGAGACTGAGCCGTAGACATCTTCACTTCCGTACATTATATGAGATAGATCAGATATGTAGTCAAATATGATTAAATCGTGCTCAACTACTATCACGGCAGTTTCTTCATCTGCTAGGTTTCTTATAAATTTGCTTACATTGATTCTTTGTTTTATATCAAGATAGGAAGTTGGTTCATCGAAAATGTATAAGTTGGCTTTTTTTAATACTGCAGCTGCGATTGCAACTCTTTGCAGCTCTCCACCAGAAATTTTCTTGATGTCATTATCTAGGATGTTATCAATTTCCAATGTTTTTGCAACTTCTTTTAATTTCTTCTTTTCATCTACTTTTTTTAATAAGGTTTTAACTTTTCCTTTTTGGGTTTTGGGTATTAACTCTATTTTTTGAGGCTTGAAACTTACTTTGATGTCTTTATTTTTGACTTTTTCAAAGAATAATTGCATCTCGGTTCCTTTGAAGAAGTTTATTAATTGTTCGTAATTGGTTTTTTTATTTTTTAAGTTCCCAAAATTTGGTTTTAGGATGCCTGCTAGTACACTTATGGCCGAACTTTTTCCTATACCATTAACTCCCAACATCCCTATCACTTTTCCAAATAGCACATTTGGTAAACTAAATAGTGCAAATTCGTTTTCACCGTATCTGTGTATAGGGTCTCTTTCCAGAATTTCAGGTAAGTTTACTATTTTGATGGAATCTGGGGCAGCTTTTACGCATATTCCGCAACCAATGCAGGTGTGTTCATCTATTGTTAGTAATTTGTCAGACTCTATCTTAATGCATTCAGTTCCGGCTCTGTTTACAGGGCATAGGCTTTGTATGTGGGATTTCTGCTGCATATCTTTTAGCTTTTCATTATCCACTACTGCAATTCTTTTCATAAGTTGTAAGATTTTTATGGTATTTATAAAGATTAAGATAAATTTAAATAATTGTCGACATTAAAAAAGCACATGTACCTGAAAAAAAAGCAGATTCCTATAGTAGTAGTAAACATCATAGCATTGGTTATTTTTACAATAATATTTTTCTCAAGGAAAAATTATGAATTTATAATTTATGTAGGGGTGATAATCTTTTTCCTGCTTTTAATCTTATACACAAACAAAAAAATAAATTATCCAAATGGCGTTCTCTGGGGCCTTACAGCCTGGTCCTTATTGCATATGTCTGGGGGAGGGATTTTTATTGGAGGAAAAAGGTTGTATGAACTTATGATTTTTCCAATAGTGGGTGACCCATATAATATTTTTAAGTTTGACCAGTTTGTGCACATAGTGGGTTTCTGGGTTGCAACTTTGGTTGTTTACCATTTAATAAAACCTAAGTTAATCCAAGACCACAAATGGGTTTCTTTGTCAATTGTGGTTGTTATGGCTGGGTTTGGTCTTGGTGCTTTGAATGAAGTTGTAGAATTCATGGCCACTGTAATAACTCCAGAAACCGGAGTTGGGGGTTATGAAAACACTGCATTAGACTTAGTTTCTAACTTAATTGCTGCAATGGGAGCGATGGTTTATATCTATTTTAAAGAGAGAAAATAGTTTTTATATTTTTATTATAAGCATATTAAAATCTATTATTATTGTAATTTTCTATTGGGTGAGATATATTTAAATATTAAAGGGTTGTCCTAATGGGTATGAAATGTGAAATTTGTGCTAAAAATATTGAAATAACATTCATGAACAAGATTCTAGGTACTTATGTGAAAGATTCTAAAGGTAAGAAGCATACTATATGCTTTGAGTGCCAGAAGAAATTTCAAAGTAAGGAGAAAATACTAGAAAATATTAAGTAATCACTTTATTTCTTTATATTTATGCCCTGGTAGCTCAGTCCGGCAGAGCGATTGCTTCGTAAGCAATAGGTCGGGGGTTCGATTCCCTCTCAGGGCTTTTTTAAGAAAAATTATTTAAACTCTGTTTTATGTGGAAGAAGTGTTAACTAAAAACTAAAAATGCTAAAAACTCTAACTAAGAAAAGAAATAAGAAGATAATTATAGTTTACTATGTTCTGGCATTGGTGTTTGTGAGTATAGGTTTGTATCAAGATAATCCAAGATTTTATATTGTTGCAGTTGTTATATTGGGTTTGGCTTTATTCAGGAAATATTTCTTAATGAAAAAGTTAAAGGATTAATATAGGAAGTTTAATAAAATTACTCTTGTTTGTAAATAAGATGAATGCAATAATATTGGCTATACTCTCTGCTGTTATTTTAGGGCTAAATGCGGTAATAATTCGGAAAGGGGTTCATAGGAGACCGACCTCGTTAAATGCTTTTATTGTGTTTGTGGTAGCAGGTATTCTTATGTGGATGCTTGTTTTTATTGTAAAATCTCCAATGCCTTCAAGAGAAGCCACATTTTTCTTTATGATTGCAGGTATTTTTGCACCCGGTTTTGCTTCGTTATTTAACTTTGAAAGTATTAAGAGAATAAGAGCTACGTTGACTTCTTCTCTGGTATCCACTTCTCCTTTATTTGGAACTGCATTGGCAATAATATTTCTTGGAGAGAGAATAAATATTCAAATAGCACTAGGAACATTGTCAATTGTGTTAGGGGTTATCATGATTTCTTGGTTTAGGCCTAAGAAACATGTTAAGCTTACAGATTTTTCGTTTGCACTTGGAGGGGCAATATTGGTTGCAATTTCTATTGTAATCATGAAAGCGGGTTTTAGTATATCTAATCTTCCATATAGCGCAATTGCTATTTCAACCACTTCTGGTGTCATAGTTCATTTTATTATAATCACAATATTCAAAAAATGGCATACCTTATCCAAAACATTTAACGATATAAAATATTTTATTGTAGCAGGATTCCTTATCGCAACAGCCATAGCTATTCTTTTTACTGCCTTGTCTGTTGCCGATGTTAGCATTATCCTTCCTTTAATGCAAACCTCAACATTATTTGCAATTTTATTTTCATGGATGTTGCTTAGAAAACATGAGCCTTTGACAAAGCATATTGTTTTTGGTGCGGTTGCAATAGTAATGGGAGCTTTCCTTGTTATGGTAGGAGCATGATTCTAAACCTTTTTAAAACAAATATTCTTTCTTCTAATTATGAAAAAAATCCATTTTGAACGTGCTATTTTCATATCTTGGTACTGTAGTTTAGGTGATTGTACTTATTGTTACATGTCTACTCAGAAGAACCTTATTTCTGATCCAGATAAGGCAAAGAGGAGCACTGCATCCATACTTGCAGAAGCTTATTTATGCAAAAAGCTGGGCTGGAAACTGGGAAATTTGGCTGCAGGATATGGGAGTTATACTCCGGATAGTATTTTGGAGCTGGTGAAAAATGTTTATGAAATCTATGGTAAAAAAATTTGGTTGAATATTGGAGTCTTACCTTCGAGTACAATAGAAAAATTAGCTCCTTATTTAGAAGGGTTGTATGGCGCTGTAGAAACAGTTAACATGGAAGTCCATAAAAAAGTTTCTCCGAACAAACCCCTAGAACCGATAGAAAAGATGTTTGGAGTGTGTGAAAAATACAATTTGAAAAAAGCAATGACATTTATTGTTGGCATGGGAGAAACAATTGAAGATTTTCCATTATTAAAAAAATTCATAATTAAAAACAAGATTGATAAGATTGTTTTTTATGCTTTGAATTCAATCAAAGGAACTATGTTTGAAAATTCTAAGGGACCTGAAATCGATTATTATTTAGATTGGATTAAAAAAACAAGAACTGATTTTCCAAATCTGGATATTGTTGCCGGACATTGGGTCAATCGTGTTGAGTATATCCACAATATGCTTGATGCAGGAGCAAATAGTATAACTAAGTACCCGGCAATCAAATTATTTAATTCCAAATTTTCAAAAACAATAGAAAAAGAAATTAAAATAGCAAATTATAAATTTGAAGGAACCTTTACTAAACTTCCAGATGTTGATTTTGATGAGATTAAGAAGTTGAGTTTTGACGATAAATTAAAGGTGCAAATTGTTGAAAAAATTAGAGAGTATTTAATGAGCATGGAGAATAATTCAAAATGAAAATTCCTACTAGTGTCAAAATAACAGCAGCAGTCTTAGCAGCAGCCGGAGCAACAATACTTACACCACTAACAAACAATGTAATTAATGGAGATTTGGAATCTAAAACTGGTGATCCTATATGCTTATGTAGGGAGGTAGGCTCTGATGAGCCTGTGTATCAATTTCGTATGGACAAAGCTAAAATTACAAAGCATAGTTCTCCATTTTCGGATATTGAATATAGAATAACTTTTACAGATACATTTACTAAGAAGACTATCCAATTAAAAAGAGAATCACATGTGGTAGAAGGTTATTTTAATGATGAAGAAGGTCAAAGATACTTTTGTGGTAGTTTGTAAACAAAAATAAAAAATTTATTAAGCTACTTCTGTACGATTTCCATCGTCATCGTACTTGTATAATTTACCTTCTTCTTCGTCTGCAGTTGGTTTATGGCTGCCATCACACATTGGTTTGTTTTTGCTTAAGCCGCACATACAAATATGTTTGCTTTCCTCTCCGACCTTGACTTCCATTGGTGCTTTTTCTTCATGTTTAACAAGTCTTGCCATTGTTATTACCTCCAAAGCAAATTATTTATTATTTTATTTAAATTTATGGTTTAATTCCTATTCGTATCGTAACGCGTCCACAGGATTTAGCTTAGAGGCAGCTCTTGCCGGAAAATAACCGGAAGCAGCACCGACTAAAAAAGAAAACATCAGAAGGCTTAGTGTAAGCCATAATGGGAAGTAAGGCTGGAAAACAGAATAACCTACACTAGTCAGGATGCTTCCACCTAACTTTGCTAAGCCGTAACCAATCAAAATACCTATAGCACCTCCTATAAATCCTAAAATTCCAGATTCAAAGAAAAATAATAGTAAAATATAGCTGTTCCTGGCACCAACTGCTTTCATAATGCCTATTTCTTTTGTCCTTTCAAGAACTGAAGTATACATGGTGTTCATAATGTTGACGGCTGCAACCAGGACGGAAATTCCCGCAATTATAACCAGAATAGCATTCAAGACAATAAGCACAGTTCCAAATGTTTCCAACAACTGCTCAAAAGTTTGTATATAAAAATCTTCTTCCCCTTCTTTTTGGTTTTTCCTTTTCCTTAGTTTCTCTACTAACCTGTCTGCAAGCTCTACAGGATCTGCACCCTTGTCTGCTCTAATGTAAACAAACGCATACTCGTCATCTTTATCAAAAAATTCTTTTGCATAATCTTGAGTAAGATAAATGTTACTATCGTCTTGTGCATTACCTAGTTCTTCAAAAAAACCGACAATCTCTAACTTTATATCATTAACAAAAATTTTATCTCCTAGTCCTAGAGCTCTGGGAAACATGCTTTCATCTAGAGTATACCTATAACCAACAACTGCCTTGTTCTTATCACCTTTTTTTATGTTTCTTCCTTCTGCAATACCTATGCCTCCGAAGCCTTCAACAACTAATCTTTGCTCGGAAGGATCTGTGGGCATACCCATCACGAAAACCCATTTTCCAGGCTTATCTTCTTTATCGGAAACTTCTCCCTGATCTATAATCATTCCAGCTGCTTCAGAAACATCTTTAGATTTCTTAAAAAAATCAACATCATCTTTTGTCAAGAAAGTTCCAGTGGTTCCTGGAGCACCAAATCCTTTTGGTTGCGCAATTAACTTATCAGTTCCTGTTGCCTTGCTGATATCATCTATGTATTTAGTTAAGCCTTGGCCAAAACTTACCAGTACAAAAACTGCCATTATACCAATCATTATAGAAAGTATTGTAAGAGAACTCCTGGTAAGCCTATTTTTCATGTTTTTTGCTATGTATTTGAGTAGGTCTTCTATCATTTTAACTCATTTACTATACTTCAAAGCATCAACAGGATTTAACTTAGACGCTTTTATTGCAGGTATTATTCCAAAGATACTTCCTAGAATAAATGACCCAAACACAGATCCTGCAATAAGCCAGATACTTATTTCTGCTCTTATAAGATCTACACCTAAGGCAGCTCTTCCAGCATAGGCTAATCCAATTGAAAAAGCAGCTCCTATCGCTGCTCCAATTAGGCCTCCTACGCTTCCTATTAGTCCTGATTCAATGAAAAACAATGCGAAGATAGAACTGTTTCTTGCACCAATTGATTTCATTATTCCAATTTCTTTTGTCCTTTCTAAAACTGATGTAAACATGGTGTTCATTATTCCAATACCTCCAACAATTATTGAAATTGAAGCAATAATATATACAAACAGTTGCACAGCAAATAATGTGGAGTTAACTTGCCCAAGAATGGCTTGCGGTGTTTGTACCGTAAAATCCTCTTCTCCTTTTTTGACATCTCTCTCTTTCCTCATTAATTTCTCTATATTTTCTTGCACTTCTTTGATATCTACATTTTTATTAATCTGCATCACAATAATATCAAAATCTTCATCGGGAACATCTAAAATATCCCTTAAATCATCTTCGTTGATAAAAACTAAATTGTCGATAAGAAAACTTCCTTGTTTTTCTAATATACCAATAACTTCAAGCTCAACACCTTGCACTTCTACTGTGCTCCCAACTCTTATTTGCTTTTCAAATCCGGCATTTTCATTACCTAAATTCCCGCCTAGCATTACTTTTCTTTTTTCTCCATCAATTAACAAACGCCCAGTTCCTGCTTCAAGATTTAAAGCAGACTCAACTAAATCTCTACTTTCTCCATCTGGCATAGATGTTGCCATTCCGAAAGCAGCATGGTCATTAAACTCTAATTTTCCGCTTCTTATCAATCTGCCAGCTGCTATCTTGACTCCGCTTACCCTCTTTACTTTCTCCAGATCTTGTTTTGAAAGATAGTTTACCACTCCAGTACCAGGAGGTCCAAAACCAGAAGACGCTTGTAAGGCTAATTTATCAGTTCCTATGCTGCCAAATTGGGAACTGATAGCGGCTTCCAGGCCTTGGCCCAGGCCAATTAAAGAAACTACTGCAGCTATTCCAATAATTATGCCAATCATAGTCAGCCACGATCTTAGCTTCCTATTCCTAAGATTCTTAACAGAATAAACAAAAAAATCCTTCAGCATTTTCACTTAAACTTTAAGCAAGGGAAGTTATTTTTTCCCTTTGCGTTTTTTCCATCTTTTGTAAACGTACAATCCACCTACTACGATCAGAATTACAATAAAGATGCCTGCTTTGTCATTGCCTTTAACTAATCCAAGTTTTTTGGCTTCTGAGGCCGAATAAAGATTAAGTGTTAATTTTACTGTTTCTTTGAAATTATTGTTGTTAGCGTCTTTGTATTCAAAAATAACTGGTAATATCACTTTCTTGTCTTTGTTTTTTTCTACAAATAAATCAAAGTCTGCTGTTTCATAATCGTCTGAGTCAATGTTGCCAAGATAAACTTCTTCATTAGACAAGATTTTGTAGTCTTTACTGGAAGTTAATTTAACGTTCATGAATTTTATATCTGTCACTCCTTTGTTTACTACTTTAACAACCACTTCTCCAGCCTTTCTAGGTTCAAAGATGTCAGTAGTATCTAGTGTAATGCTTAGATCGGGTTTTGCTCCTATGATAAGTCCGATGGTGCTGTTTTTGAAATAACCTTTTCCTAATTCATCTGCATAGTTTATCTTTAATGGCACTTGGTAAACTCCTGATTTGGCTTCTGGGTTTACTAATAATTCGAAATCAAACTCATAACTTTCTCTTGCAGGAATCTGGTAAATGCTTTTTTCGTTTGTAGAGCCCACAGGAACAAAATTGGTGCTATCCAGTTCCAATCTTGCTTTTACATCCTTTAAAACAGAATCTGCCTTGTTTGAAAGTTTTATCTTAACGATGTTGCTTGATCCAGGTTCCAGAGTTTTTTTGTCTGTAATTACACTATCTACGGAAAGGATTGCGTCGTGTGTTTGTACGTCAATTGTAAATTCTTCTGGTTGTACCCAGGAATATCCTTCCACCTTGTATCTTATTTTTATCTTGTTTTCCCCTTCAACTGCGTTTTCATCCACTCTTAACCTGTACTTGACGATTACTCCAACGTCTCCTGATTGCCTGGCTTGTATGGTTCCTACATTTTTAACTGCGCTTATTCCAGAATCTAGCGAGAATGGATATTGAGGCATGATCTCAACTATTACATTTCTTGCCTCGGCACCATTATTATCAAATTTGAATCTTACGTCAACATACTTTCCCGGTTCTGTGGGATCCGGTTCCTGATTAACAATAGTAACATCAATCAAATCAGATTTCGGTATTTTGTCCACCATCTGTACGGCGGCAACTCCAATTGTGTATACACCTAATAAAATTAGCACCAATAAACTAAATATTTTTTCTCTCACTTTTTTCACCTTCTCTTTATTATTTTTCCATCCATAAGATATTCTATTCTGTCAGCGTGTTTTGCTACTTTTTTATCATGTGTTACCATGATTATTGTTTTTCCACCTTTATTAAGTTTTTCCAAAAACCTCATGACCATCTCTCCGGTTTTAGAATCTAGGTTTCCAGTAGGTTCATCTGCCAGTACAACTTCAGGATCATTAGATAAACTTCTTGCAATTGCTACACGCTGTTGCTGACCTCCACTCAGTTCGGTTGCTTTATGGTGCATCCGGTCTCCTAGTTCTACCATCTCTAATAGTTTTTTTGCGGTTTTTAGTCTTTTCTCTCTTTCCGTGTTTTGAAATAGCATTGGCAAAGCAACATTTTCCAAGGCACTTAATGTACTTAGTAAATTAAACTGCTGGAAAATAAAACCTATTCTTCTCCCTCTTATTTGGGCAAGATCAGATTCAGATAGTTTGGAAATATCTTTTTTGTCAAGAAAAATATGCCCCTTGCTTGGAACATCTAAACAACCAATCATGTTTACGGCTGTACTTTTGCCAGATCCAGATCTTCCCATTATTGCAACAAACTCATCCTCTAATATCTCTAGATTTAATCCTTGTAGGGCATTCACATTTACATTTCCCATCTGATAGATTTTCCAAACATTTTGAAGTTTTATGATTGTTGGTCTTTTCATTTTAGTAACCACAAGTTTGCGCCTTCTTTTTTTATTCTCTTGAATTTATCGTCTAAAGTCATTTCCAGAAGATATTTTTCTGCAGTATTCCAAGATATTTTAAATTTATTCGAGATTTCTGCAGTGGTTATAACTCTGTCTTTCTTGGCCAAATTCAATATCTTATTTTTTAAATTATGTAATTCCATATGTAATTCCATATGTAATTTAATATTAATTTACCTATTTTAATACTTATGTATCTTCATATATTTAAATGTTGTGGTACGAATATTGTAGATTTAAAATAATTATGACAAAAACCTTTATATATCTGCTTTTTTCCACTTTTGTTGTATGAGGAAGCGCAGGGATGACAAGAAAGTAAGTAAGATCATGGTTTATTTTGTAGGCTTTATCATGATAGGAAGTATTTTTGGAGTTATATTCTTTGGTTTTGGGAGTAGCACTCAAACTGCAAAATATAATGGCTTTAAATTTGTCAATAGAGGAGATCATTTTTCTGTTGAGCTTGGTGGGAACTATGCTTTATTTACATATTTGCCACAGGATGTCGAAAATATAAATGTAGAAAATAATGCCATTAATAGGTTAAAAAACATATTGCAGATAGATGCCACGTCTGATTTCAATGACACATTTGCTCAATCGATTGCACTTTCTCAATATCAGATGGGCATAACATTAAATAATTTTAACATTTTCTTGAGGAGTGGGTTTACAGATAATCAATCTGATTTTCTTGTTATAACATGTGAGGCTGCGACTCAATTTGTACCTGTAATTTATTTTAAAAAATCTAATGAAACTAAGATAAGTTTGAAAGATAATTGCATAGTAGCGGAAGCAGCTAATAATGCAGATATGATCCAGGTTAAAGATAGGATTATGTATGGTATACTTGAGATAATAAACTAAAAATGAAGGAAATAAAATTGAAGAAACTTGAAGGAAGTTATGAAGAAGGTATCATAACCAAAGAAGAATATAACAAAAAGAAAAAAGAGATAGAGGAAACCCCTGAAGAAAAAAAGGAAGAAAAAGAAGAGGAAGTAGAAGAACCTAAATTCAAATCTGACAAGATATTGATAATTGGAGTAATTATTATAGTTTTATTGTTTACTATTGTTTTTTTTGGTGTTGGATTATTACAAAAAGAATTACCAACAACCATAGATGGGCTGCATGAATGGAACTTGAAAGGAAAGTTAACTCAAGACCAAGGCTATATTTACAATAAAGTTTATTCTTTTGTTAAATTTGATGACTCTTGGTATACTCAGTTTAAGTCTCCGAAAGGTTCTAGGTTGTACAATATCCAGTTTAGGTATGGACCGAAGGAACTTGAAGGTATAACCATAGAAGGTAATCTGGATTTAGATCTTTTTAATGAAGCAGCAGATTATTATGTAACTTTTAATCCTACTGGAAATGATTTTGCTCATGTAACCCTGGCAGTTGCAGATTTTAATCAGCACATGATCAATGTCTTTTTTAAGAATCCTATTGCAGCATGCGACAAAAATGAAACAGTTGCGTGTGTGGATAGGCCAATAGTAACTTGTGATAACGTAGATGAAGTTGTGCTGTATGTTAAAGAATCAACCAATTCAAAAGTTTATTATGATGACAATTGTATAGTTGTGGAAGGTTCTGGTTTTGATTTGGTAAAAAGTGTAGATAGGGTTCTTTACGATTTGTATGGTATGATGGGTTAATGAAATAACTAACTTATTTCATAGGCCATATTTACACTGGCTCGGACTTCTACGTTACCTGGAATAACTTGCGTTGCTGCGCTTTCTGCTTTTATTGCCATCCCATCCATTTCCATCATGGGAGCGGCAAATGGAATGAAGTTGAAGTTTGATTCCTGCACTGAAATTACCTTGCCTAAATTTATTCCAAGACTTGCAGTTAAAGATTCTGCTTTTTCCTTGGCAACTTGTGCTGCCCTTATCAATGCTTCTCCAGAAACTTCTTTTTGTTTCTCCTTGCTTAATCCAAAATTTACGCTTTGGATGCTGTTGGCTCCATTGTCAACAGCAGTATCTATTATCTTTCCGGCATCATCGATGTTTTTGGTGGTTACTTTGAGGACGTTGGTTGCAGTATACCCTTTCAAGATACTTTCTCCCTTAACTCTATCATAATCATATCTTGGATTAAGATAGAAAGAAGTTGTTTCGATATCATCGTTTTCGATGCCATTTCTTTTAAGGGCTTTTATAACTTGGTCTGCGGTTTTTGCATTCTCGTCCTTGGCATCATCCGCTTTAGCATTGAAAGTTTCTATTCTTACATATACTTCTGCCTTGTCTGGTTCAACCTCTAATTTTGCATTTCCAGAAACAGAGATTGAATTTTGTTGCTCTTGATTTACTGTAGTTACTTTTACCTCTCCAGAATTGAATGCCATAAATAAAGCGGCAAAAGCAATAATAACAATAGAAGTTAATGTAATTAAATTCATGTTTTTATCCATGTCTATCACCTTGTGCAGTAAATTTATTCTAGTATTTAAATCTATAGTAGCTGTGCTAAAATAACTAAATATAGATTCACAGTTACTATATTTGGAAATGATAACAAATTATTTGAGAATTTGTCATTTCCATTATAATCATATCCTTCCAGATTTGAGGTATTCGTCCATGTCTTGTGAATCCAGATGAGAGGTAAAAGAGAACTTTTTGTGGAATTTTTTTCTTTGTTTTTTGAGATATAACCCGTAAAGTAATCCTATTCCCATTCCAACTAAATGTGCTATGTTGCCGATGCCTGTAGGGAAAAAAATACCAAAAATGTCAATCAATACAATAACAATTGCAGCCACCCATAATTGCATTGGAACCACAAAAAAGAATAATAGTTTTAGGTCTGGCATCAAGATTATTAGTACTCCCAGCATGCCCATGATTGCGCCGCTTGCTCCTAAAGAAAGAGGATAAAAAAAGCTTGATACAAAGGCAGCCAATATGCCAGATACAAGATACATTGAAATAAATCTTTTAGTTCCTATTCTTTGTTCAAGCAATGGGCCGAAGGCATACAACACATACATATTGAAAAGCAGATGATAAGGTCCTCCGTGCAAAAACATAGAAGTCAGCATGATCCATGGCCTTGCAAAAACATCTCCTCCTACTAATATGAAAGTATCAGTAAAGGCTCTGCCCAGTACATTCTGGAGTATAAAGAAAATTACATTCAAAATAACTAGAGGCATTACTATATCTTTAATTTGGAACTTCATTTCCACCATGATATGTTTTATTTTTTTTAAATCTTTTGCACTTATATTCTTTCCATATAGAAAATAATTATTGAAAATAGTAAATTATTTATATGAATATCCATTTTTTAACTAATGCAACAAACAAAAATATTATTTCTTAACAAGATAGGGGGATTTGTCCATGACTAAATTTATAGTAGTAGCTGGTGGAGTAATGTCGGGGGTTGGTAAGGGTGTTACAACTGCCTCCATTGCCAGAATTCTTCAAGGACATGGTTACAAAGTTACCACAGTAAAGATCGATCCTTACATTAATTATGATGCTGGGACGTTAAGGCCTACAGAGCATGGGGAAGTCTGGGTTACGGATGACGGTGGAGAAATAGACCAGGATTTAGGAAATTATGAAAGGTTCTTGGATGAGGATATTCCAAAGAAAAATTGTCTGACAACAGGTCAGATATACAAGACAATTATCGATAAGGAGCGGGCTGGAAAGTATCTTGGAAAAACTGTTCAATTTATCCCTCATGTTCCGGATGAGATAAAAAGAAGATTAAAAGAATCTGGAAAAGGAAAAGATATTGCGGTTGTGGAGATTGGTGGTACGATAGGAGATTACGAAAACATTCCTTTCTTGTTTGCGATGAAAAGTTTGGAGAGGGAGCTTGGTAAGGAAAATATAACTTATGTTTTAGTCACTTATTTGCCTGTGCCTTCTCACATTGAAGAGATGAAGACAAAACCCACTCAACAAGCAATTAGATTATTAAGTGAATCTGGGATTGTTCCGGATTTTATTGTGTGTAGGGCAAAAACAGCATTGGATAAGGAAAGAAAGCAGAAAATAGAGACGTATGCGAATATTTCTTCGGAACATGTTATATCTGAGCCGGATATCGATACAATCTATCAAATTCCTCTAGATTTAGAGAAAGAACATCTTGCTAAGAAAATACTTAATGAGTTGAAATTAAAGTCAAGAAAAGCTCCAGACTGGAATGAATGGAAAAAATTAGTTTCTAAGATTAAAGATCCAAAAAAGAGAGTTAAGGTTGCTATCGTTGGAAAATATATTGATATTGGAGATTATGATTTAGAAGATAGTTATGTGAGCATTAACCAATCACTAAAGCTTGCAGGTGCTGAATTGGATGTGGGTGTCGATATAGTTTGGGTTGATTCAAAGAAATTTGAAAAAGATAGTAGTAAAATTAATGTTTTAAAGAAATGTGATGGAATTATCATTCCTGGTGGTTTTGGCGGTAGTGGTGTTGAGGGAAAAATAAAAGCTATTAATTTTGCCAGAACTAATAATATTCCTTTTTTGGGATTGTGTTATGGCATGCAGATGGCAGTCATTGAATTTTCAAGGGATGTTTGTGGTATGAAAGATGCAAACACAACTGAGAACGATAAAGATACTAAATTTCCAGTTATTGATATACTACATGCCCAGAAAAAATTAATGGAAAAAAATGATTATGGCGGAACAATGAGGTTAGGAGCTTATGCTGCAATATTAAATGATAATTCCCAAGTTTTGAAATTATATGAAGAATGTGGAAGGGTGAAAGAGGATAGTGATAGGATTGAAAAATTGAAAAAAGATAAAAATCAAGAATTTAGGTTAGGAACTTTGAAGAAAAATCAAAATGTTGTTTTGGAAAGGCACAGGCATAGGTTTGAAGTAAATCCTAAATATGTTGAGGAAATTGAAGCTAAGGGCTTAGTTTTCTCAGGACATCATGTTAGAGGAGATGGAGAAAAATTAATGGAATTTATTGAACTACCTTCTCACAAGTTTTTTATGGCCACGCAGGGACATCCAGAGTTTAAATCCAGATTGGGCAATCCGCATCCATTGTTTTATGGTTTTGTTAAAGCATGTTCAAAGTGATTTAACTTTCTAATAGAAATCTTGGAAAATAATTTTTTTTGTATGATAGGTAAAGAGGAATACTCTCGATCTGCTGTATCAATAATGCAAATTTTTGCCTTATCTCCATCTCAACTTTCCTTCTTTCAGCGGGATTTTTCGTCTCCAGCTCTATTTCAATGTCCCACTCCCCTAAAGTTTTGACAGCGCTGATAACATTGGGATGAGCTTTTAAGTAGCTGATCAATTCATTTTCCATTTCCAAAGATATATTGTGGTATTTTATTAGCAACAGATGAGAATTGTAACCCATGTTTCTTGGATTTGTCAATGACTTAAAGCTCATTATAATTTTTCTCTTACGAAGTTTTTTTATTCTTTGTATGATTGATTTTGATGTTAGAGAAAGTTTTTCTGCAATTTCCACAGAACTTTTTCTGGCATTTTCAGAAAGTTCATTTAGAATTTTCATGTCTGTTTCATCAATTTTCTCCGGTTCTCGGTCTCCTCCAAATATGACTTCTGGAACTATCGACTTTTCAAAAAGATATTTCCTGCCAAAGAACCTTATGACAATTGTGGTAAGGACTGTGTAATTCTGGAGCTGATTTGGGAATTTTGTCATTATGTTCCTTAAATTCTTGTTGAATTGGGATGGGTTTAAAGTAAAAAAGGTGCATATTAGATCATATCTTCCGCCGCATGTTGCAATCCAGGATATATGCTGTTCTGATACAAGATAATTTATGAGCTCATCAAACTTTTCCTTGTTAACATAGCTTACTCTGAAATATACCCTGAAGCTAAGCACATTTAGTTTTGAATAATCAATAAGGCTGTAAAATCCAGAAAGAATCTCTTTTTTGTATAAGGAGTTTATAGTATAGCTTATCTGCTGCTGGCTCTTTCCTATTCTCTTTCCTATCTTTGATAAGGGTATTCTTGCATCAATTTCTAGGCCACTTAGTACAAGCTTTTCCACATTTCGCAGTATTTCAGCCATTATTTTGTTATATTTTACTTATTATATATAAATATTATGTTTTCACAAAGATTATTATGGATGTTATTATATATTCTTACCCAGAAGAATATATTAGTTAATTGTAATAAAATGGAACAAAATGGATTAAGGGAAGATGAAGTGTTAGATCAATTAGTTTCTAGAGCAAGCGAAGATACCACATTTGATAGTGGTTTAATTTTTAACACAGAATGCTGTGACCCTCATCCGTTAGCTGTTTCTGCTTATAATATGTTCATGGATCGGAATATGATGAAAGAGCAGAATCCATCAGTTAATCAAATGGAGATAGAAGTTATACAAATGTTAAGTGAACTTTTCTATGCTCCTGATTCATCCGGGTTGAATGGTTATGTTGCTAGTGGTGGAACTGAAGCTAACATTGTTGCATTTTGGGCGGCAAGCAGGAAAAATCCCGGTAAAAGAAAAATTCTTACTCCTCGTCATGCACATTATTCAAAAGATAAAATAGAAATGTTGCTTGGACTTGAAGCTGTTGAAGTACCAGTTTCAAGAGATTTTAGACTAGATCCTAGTGATGTTGAAAAATTAGTGGATAATGACACTCTTGGAATATTTGCTACGGCAGGAACATCTAGATTGGGAGTAATAGATCCAATACCAGATCTTGCTAGAATAGCTGATAAGCATGGTCTTCATCTTCACGTAGATGCTGCATATGGGGGTTATATTATTCCATTTTTGGATAAAGAGAAATATGGATTACCAGATATTGGATTTGAAGCTGGTGCTCATTCCATTACTTTAGATCCTCACAAGTTTGGATTATGTCCTCTTGGTGCAGGAATAATACTATTTTCAGATAGTTCTTATATTGATAGCATAGCATATCAAGCAGATTTTCCTAAAATAGAAAATAGAACACTTCAAGGATCAAGATCTGGTGGACCTGTTGCAGCTACTTGGGCAATGTTAAAGCATTTAGGTATAGAAGGTTATGAAAGACTAGCTGAATCTTTAATGGAAAGAAGGGATTATTTAGTTCAAAATTTGAAAGATGTAGATGGAATCGGGTTAATTACTGAACCAAAATTATCTGCATTAGGAATTACGTATAGGGATGATGACAACGAAACATTATTATTGCATAATTATATGAAAAGAGAAGGATTTAAAATTACTCCGGATATGAATCCAAATAGTCTTAGAGTTATAATGCATCATCATATTACTAAAGGTCATATTGATAATCTAGTACAGAATTTAAAAGAAGCAGCAAAGTCTTTAGGAGCATATGTTCCAAATTCAGTTTCAAAAGTTCCATATCCAATAGGAAAGAGTTTATCTGCTTAAATTTAAAAATATACATATTACTTTTCCACAACCCTTATAAATACGTTATTTTTCTTTCTAAACCTTATGGAAGAAACTGAAGTTAAAAGTAAATTCTCCGGAATTAAAAAATTTTATGAAGGGCAGTATAAGAAGCTGTTGATCATACCATTTGCACTTCTTTTTATAGCTATATTGTTAATAGGTTTAAAATTTGCCACGCAAGGAGATTTTATTAACAGAGATGTCAGTTTGAAAGGTGGAGTTACAATCACCGTTCCCATTGATCAAGTTATTGATTTGCAGCTATTGGAAAATACTATTTCTTCAAAATTTCCTCAAAATGACATAGCAACAAAATCATTAAGCAAGTTTGGAACGCAAGTTGGAGTTATTGTAGAAGCAGATATTGAGCAAGACCAAACAAATAAATTAATTGAAGAGATAGGTAGTGCATTGAATATTAAACTTAATACAGTAGACTATGCAGTTGAAATCGTTGGCTCGTCCTTAGGTGCTTCTTTTTTTAAGGACCTTACGATAGCATTGTCGATAGCATTCTTGTTTATGGCTTTAGTAGTTTTTGTTTACTTTAGGACTTTGGTGCCATCCATAGCAGTTATCCTTGCAGCTTTGTCTGATATTTTAATAACTTTGGCTATAGTTAATATACTTAATATTAAGCTAAGCGCAGCAGGTATTGCTGCTTTTTTGATGCTGATAGGTTATTCAGTGGATACGGATATCCTGCTTTCTACTAGAGTTTTGAAAAGAAGAGAAGGAACGGAGATGGAACGTATTTATGGAGCTATGAAGACTGGGCTCACGATGACTATTACAACCATAATTGCGGTTACAGTCGCTTTGTTTGTTGCACAATCAGAAGTGATAAAGCAAATTATGATAATTCTGTTGATTGGATTGCTTGTCGATTTGATAAACACTTGGATTCAAAATGTTGGAATTTTGAGATTATACTTGGAGAGGAAAGCCAAAAAAGCTGAACAATGAAATACAAAGCAAAAAAAATAGTTAAGAATTTTAGAGTAATAATTTTGCTAACATTATTAGTTTTGGCGGTAGTTGCTATTAACCCGAGGCCAGGGGCAGATGGAGTTGCAATAAGAAGTATAATAACAAATAGCGTGGCAGCGGAAGCTGGACTTAAACAACCTTCACCCACACAATCTCCAGTGAGTAGGGAACGTATTTTAGACATAAATAACAGACCAATCAACAGCATAGAAGATTATTATGGTTATGTCAATACCTTAAAACCCAATCAATCAGTACAGATAAAAACCAATGAGGGATTGTATAGATTAAAAACCAGAGAAATTATAGATGTTATAGAATTAAACGAAACGAAATTAAAAACTATAGAAGAGATTGTAGAAGTAAATAAAACTGTAAATGGTTCAGTAATTCTGGTAAATGAAACAATAAAAAAAACAATCGAAGTTCCAAAGACAAAGGAAATTAGGACTGGATTGACTGAAGATATCGGGATAAGAGTATTCAAAGCTCCAAAAACTAATATTAGGAAAGGTCTTGATCTGCAAGGAGGTACAAGAGTTTTGCTGCAGCCGGAATTTCCTCTATCACCTCAAGATTTGCAAACTTTGATAGATAATATGGGGGAGAGACTTAATGTTTATGGCTTAAGTGATTTAATAATAAGGGATGCAACCGATCTTACTGGAAATCAGTATATTTTAGTTGAGATTGCAGGAGCAAATGAAGAAGAAATTAGAGAACTGCTTGCAAAGCAAGGCAAGTTTGAAGCAAAGATAGCAAACAAGACAGTTTTTGTAGGTGGTAAAGACATTGTTTTTGTCTGCAGATCTGCAGATTGTGCGGGCATTGATCCTTCCATTGGGTGTACACAATCAGGAAGAGATAATTTATGCAGGTTTAGGTTTTCAATTACAATTACTCCAGAGGCTGCACAGAAGCAAGCAGATGCAACTAGAGCATTATCTGTTGTGGAGGGAGGGTATCTTAGTGAACCTATTCGGTTATATCTTGATGATACTCAGGTGGATGAACTAAATATAGGTCAAGATCTGCAAGGCAGTGCCACAACTGAAATACAGATTTCGGGAAGTGGAGTGGGTTTATCGCAGCAGGAAGCAGTGATTAACGCGTTAAATAACATGAAGCGTTTACAAACAGTTATGATTACTGGTTCCCTGCCAATTAAATTAGACATAGTAAAAATAGATGCAATAAGCCCTTTGCTTGGAGAACAATTCCTGAAGAATGCATTGCTGGTAGGGATATCTGCTTTAATTTCTGTGGGAATTGTGGTATTCATAAGGTACAGGAAATTACAGGTTGCAATACCTATGGTGATAATTTCGGTTTCGGAAGTAGTATTATTGTTAGGTCTTGCCGCTTTGATAGGTTGGAATATTGATCTTGCTGCGGTTGCCGGAATAATAATAGCAGTGGGAACTGGAGTGGATCATCAGATTGTTATAACAGATGAAACTTTGAGAGGACAAAGATTTATAGCTAATTGGAAAGAAAGAATAAAAAATGCATTTTTTATAATTATGGCATCTTATTTTACGGTTGTGGTAGCTTTGATACCTTTGGTGTTTGCAGGAGCTGGATTGTTGAAAGGTTTTGCCATAACTACTATATTGGGAGCATCTATAGGGGTGTTCATTTCGAGACCGGTATTTGCAAGAGTGATTGAAATTTTGTTAAGAGATTAAAAATGGGTACAAAACTATGGGCGATGGGGTTGATACTATTTTGTACACTGCTTACTTCCACTGCACAATTGTTCTATAAATTTGGAGCAGCGACTTTAGAATTTAGTTTGTTGAGTATAATAACTAATGTTAACCTGATTATGGGAATTTTATTATATGCTGTAAGTGGAATATTACTTATACTAAGTCTTCGCGGAGGAGAAGTTTCAGTTTTATATCCAATAATAGCAACAAGTTATATCTGGGTGAGTTTCCTTTCAATTTATTTTCTCGATGAGTCGATGAATTTATTCAAGTGGATTGGGGTTTTTACAATAATGTCTGGGATAATATTTATAGGCTTTGGCAGCAAGAAAAGTGATGTCGAAGTAATGGGGGTAGTATAAATGCCGGCAGAGCTATGGGCGATTGGGTTAGTAATTTCCGCTACTTTAGTAGGTGCGTTTGGGCCGATTTTACTAAAAAGAGCGTCTGCGAAAAAACTTTCTTCAATAAGTACATTGATAAGAAATTATCATCTCATGGGAGGTGTTTCACTTTATGCTATTAGCACTATACTTTTTATTCCTGCTTTGAAAGGAGGAGATTTATCTGTACTATATCCCTTTGTTTCATTAGTATATATCTGGGTAAGCTTGTTGTCTGTAAAGTTTTTAGGTGAGAAAATGAACATGATGAAATGGTCAGGCATAGGATTAATTATTTTGGGTGTTAGTTTTATTGGTATTGGGAGTGGATGATGAAAAAAACAATAATCTTATCGTTAGGAGGATCGTTGATAGCTCCTAAGCAAATAGATATAAAATTCTTAAAAGAGTTTAGAAAAACCATACAAAAATTCCTTAAAAAAAATCACAAATTTGTTATTGTGTGTGGGGGAGGAGCCATAGCAAGGAAATTTCAAAAAGTCGCTTCTAAACAAAAAAAGATTACTGCTCGAGATTTAGATTGGTTGGGGATATATGCAACTATGATAAATGCGAATTTTGTCAAGAAAATTTTTGGGAATTTGGCTGAAAATAAGATAATTCAAAACCCGACAAAAAAAATTAAATCCAATAAAAAAATAATATTAGCAGGAGGATGGAAGCCGGGTTGGAGCACGGATTATGATGCTGTTTTATTGGCTAAGAACTTAAAATCTAAAATTGTTGTAAATATGAGTAATATAGATTATGTTTATGATAAAGATCCTAAAAAATACAAAAATGCCAAGAAAATAAAAAATATTTGCTGGAAGCATTTCAGAAAGATGGTTGGCAGCAAGTGGAAAGCTGGCTTGAACACTCCTTTTGACCCGATAGCAGCAAAAGAAGCCGAAAGATTGAAATTGAAAGTTTTTGTTATCGGAAAGAATTTAAAAAATTTTGAGAACTTACTTAATGATAAGAAGTTTAAGGGAACTGTTATTGAATAAAATGACTAAAGAATACAATTGGAAAGCAATATTGGCTGGGGCAATTCCTGTTTCTATAGTTATGGGTTCTATTTTTTATTCGAATTTTAGTATGAACGCTAAATGGCTTTATTTAGCACTTGGAATGATTGTATCAATAGGAATAACTTACTATATGGATAAGAAAAAGCACAATATCTTTACTGCTCCATTTATTGTTCTAATTATCTCGTTAATGGTTTATGGTTTAAGGCAGCTTGGATTTGTCTAAATAAAATCACTTATCTTGTGCTTTACTTCTTCATGCCATAGCCATAACAATAATATTATTGCGTCTAATGAAGCAAATAAAGTAGCCATTTGAAGGGTAGTCATGCTTTGCAGTAATCCAAGTTCCCATGATAATGCTGAAAGTGGATATAAGAAAAGTATTCCAGAACCAGAATCACTGGCAAGTATAAAATCAAGGAAAATATGGCTTAATATTCCAAAACAAGTTACAAAAAAATACATTGCAATTTTGTGCTTTTCTTTATTCCATAAAATGAATCCAGGTATCAAGAAAATAAGTGCAAATAGTGGGGTATGTGTTATTATTCTATGTGCAAATTCTATGCTAAAAAACCCTAAAAACTTGCTTAAGAGTATATCAATATCTGGCAATAATCCGGCAAAACCTGCTATAAATAATGTATGCAGGGTAAAGTATTTCTTATGTTTTGTAAAATAATCCCTATAAAGATCTATTGCTATTATCGCAAATAATACATGGGTTACTGCAAAAGGCATTTTTTTACCTTGAAAGGTCTTTCATTATTTTCTTCAAAGTTTTTTTCCCTCTACTGCTTAATTCCTTATTAATAGATTTAAGGTTTTTCTTCACTTTCTGCAATTGAGTTTTTGAAACAAATCCAAGATCTTTTGCAGTCCTATTCATTTCCTGCTTAGCGAATTTACTTATTCTTTTGCTTTCATTGGTTGCATGTTTCTTAACCCTTTTAAGGATATCCTTGCCTTCCTTAATGCTGACTGCATTTTTCTTCACTAATTCTTTTACTATCTTACTTGCTTGGTTTTTTGTCATGCTTGCTGCTCCTAATCCAAGCAAAAATGTTTTTTTTATCACGTCTTTCATTTAATTTACCTCCGAACTCATTCTATAATCTTTTTTTCCTTTAAAATTGAAAACAATAATATGAATGATAAAACTAATGCTGCTGAAAAACTTAAGAATGGGATTAATGATATATTAAAGATAACAACATTGCCAAAACTGATTGTCATTGCACCAACAATAAGCAAAGCGGCTATTAGCATGCTGTAGGCAACCCTATTTCCAGACCGATCAATTTCCAAAGACAATTTTTTTATATCCGTATCTTCTATATCTACATGGATAGTACCTTTTTCTATTCTTTTTAACGCTCTTGATACATGATCAGGAAATTCTTCGGTAAACCTTTTGAGTTTAAACATATTTTTCATTACGCTGCTGGCTACGTGTACTGGGTCGTATCTCTTTGCTATCAATTCCTCGATAAATGGTTTTGAGCTCTCTATTATCTTAAATTTTGGATCATATTCCATGGCAACACCTTCTAGCGTGATAATTGTTTTTCCAAACAATACAAAGGACATCGGTAGCCTTAAGCCATGTTCCAATGCAATATCATAGACTTCTTCAAGAACTAGACTTACTTTTACGTTGCTTATGTCCTCTCCCTGTAGTGATGTGACTATATCTTCCACATCGTATTTTAGCTCTTCCTTATCTTGCACATCTTTGTTGCTTAGTTCAATTAAAGTATCAACTATCTTGTTGGTGTCATTCTCTACTATACCATAGAATAAATCTATTGAATTACCTTTTAATCTTTCATCAAAATGACCTACAATTCCAAAATCGACAAATGCTATTTTGTCATCTGGTGTTAATATGATGTTGCCAGGATGTGGATCAGCATGGAAAAAACCATGCACAAATACCTGGGTCAAAATTGCATTAAATCCTTTTTCAATTAATGGTTTTATGTTAATTTTTTTCTTTTTTATTTGCTCAATATTGTGGAGTTCTATTCCCTCTATGAATTCAATGACCAGAATTTTGTTGGTTGTAAGATTTTCATAGACTTTTGGTATTTTTACTGTTCGGTCTCCTTTGAAGTTCCTCGCAAATCTTTTTGCGTTGATTGCTTCTCTCTTGAAATCTAATTCTTTAGAAGTCCATTTTGCAAATTCACTTACTATTTTAACTGGGTTGTACTTCCTTAATTTGGGAATATGTTTTTCAAGCAGTTTTGCAGTATAGAACATTATTTCTATATCTGTTTCCATTAATCGTCTTATCTTTGGACGTTGTATCTTTACCGCTATGCTGCTTCCATCTTTTAAAGCAGCCTTATGTACTTGGCTTATGGAAGCAGCCGCAATGGGTTTTTTTTCGAAGTGAGGAAAAATTTTATTTATGTCCTTTCCAAGCTCTTTTTTTACCTGCTCTGCTGCTTCATAATAAGAAAATTCCGGAACATTATCTTGTAGGTTCTCAAGTTCTTTTATGTAGCTTTTAGGTATTAAATCTGGTCTTACACTCAAAACTTGACCAAATTTAATGAAAGTAGGTCCTAATCTTTCTAAGGTAAGTCTCAACCTTTTTTCCAAGTTATGTTTTTTCTTTTGGTTAATTCTTTTTTTTACTCTTTTGGTTAAAGGGATCTTGTGCTTTAGCTTGGTTTTTTCAATCAGAAAATCAAAACCTTCTTCAAATAGAACTGTAAGAATTTCTCTGAACCTATTAATATCTCGCACCTCTTTTACTAAATGAAAAACCATAAAGAATCCTATACACTTACTGTTTATATAGTTTATTATTACTTGACTTCTTTGTCAATCCATTCTTGGAAAGCTTCATTGGCTTCTGCATCAATTTTCAGGATGCAAGGAGTATCATAACTATGTATCTTAGAAACTTCTCCTTTGATTTTGTTATAATTCTTCCCAATAGTCTTTGCTATTATAACCACTTCATTATCATCCTGGATTTTTCCTTCCCACCAGTACATGCTTCTTATTGGATGCATGTTAGAACACGCAACTAATTTTTTCTCCAGCAAATGCTTGGAAATCTTTACTGCTTCTTCTTCATCCTTGCAGGTTATGTATATTAAGGTCATAATTTTAGTTAATTTTTATTTTATTCAGATTATATTTATTGTTTTATTTAATTGTTATTATTTTTATCGGTTTTCTTTTATTGCATCATTTTTTATTGTTTTTAATTTTGATGTTTTCATTATTGATTTTTCCAATTATTGCTATTATCCTAAACAAACCTTTAAAAATTAACCCACTTTCTTTCCTTCTATGACGAAATTCATCTTTACAAATATACTGGGTACGTTTGCCTTTAATGAGAAGTACAAAGCAGTAGAAGGAATACTTTTCAAGAGCATAGAGAATTACAAAGAAAAAGAAAAATACGAGGAAAAATTAAGGCAAAAGCACAATTTAGAAGAACCTAAAGGAAATGATTTGTATAATATACTATTGTATTTTAAGAATAAGAAATACTTATCCGAATTCTCTAAAAAAAACTTAGAATTAACCAAGGAATCAATAAGAAATTCCGTTGGTGATGATACTTTAATCATTCAGACTATAACCATCATGGATGAAATTGACAAAACCCTTAATTCTTTGACAAAAAGATTAAGAGACTGGTATTCTTTGTGCAATCCGGAAGCATCCAATAAGGTAAAAGACCATCAGAAGTTTGCGGCATTAATCACAAAAAAATCAAAAAACCAGATATTAAAGGAGTTGAATATCAGTGAAAAGGATTCTGTTGGAGCGGATTTTAAGGAAAAAGATGTTTCTGTAATCTTGTTGCTGGCATCACAGATAAACAATTTTTACAAATTAAGAACTCATTATGAAAGTTATCTTAATGAATTAGAAAAGAAAGAATGTCCTAATCTTGCTATGGTTCTTGGAAGTACCATAGCAGCTAAGTTGATGGAACATACTGGGAGTTTGAAAAAGCTAGCAGAATTACCAGCATCCACACTCCAAATTCTTGGAGCAGAAAAGGCATTGTTTAGACATATCAAGAACAAGAAGAATAGGCCTCCTAAGTTCGGATTGATACATGAACATCAACTGATACAAAAATCGAAAAAAGAAATGTATGGCAAAATTGCAAGGGCTTTAGCAGATAAGGCTAGCATGGCTGCGAGAATTGATTATTTTAAGGGAGAGTATATCGGAGAAAAGCTGAAAAAAGAGCTAGTAAAAAAATTTAAGATTGAATATTAAACATGATAGCAAAATCAAAGATATTTGAAGTTTATGAGGATAAATCAAGAAAGAAACTCTTTACTGTAAACTTAACACCTGGAAAAAAAGTTTATGAAGAAACTTTATTAAAACAAAACAATATAGAGTACCGAGAATGGGTTCCTTATTCTAGTAAATTGGCTTCCTTGATTTTAAACAGATGCCAAAATATTTTCATAAGAAAAGATAATGCCGTGTTATACTTAGGAAGTTCTACTGGAACAACAGTTTCCCACGTTTCAGATATTGTTGGGAAAAATGGTTTTGTATTTGCAGTTGATTTAGCTCCAAGAGTGATGACTGAATTATTATTCAATTTAGAATTGAGAAAAAATGTTTCTCCTATTTTGGAAAGTGCAAATCATGTTGATAAATTAAGAGAAAGAATAAGTTCAGTTGACGTAATATATCAAGATATCGCACAAAAAAATCAAGTTGATATATTTTTGAAAAACATAAGACTATTTCTTAAGAAAGATGGGTATGCTTTGCTGGCTGTAAAGGCAAGAAGTATCGATGTAACGAAAAAACCTAAAGAAATTTTTAATCAGGTAAGAGAACAGTTAGAAAAAGAGGTTACGATAGTGGATTATAAGCTTTTAGAGCCATTCCAGCGTGATCATTGTGTTTTCATATGCAAAAAGAATTAGTATTCTTCTAGAAATTTCAAAACATTG
>CEPX01198277.1_pt1 | contig 29881 bp, 30 predicted proteins | sample 361361 | NCBI WGS metagenome assembly CEPX01 (sample SAMEA2619974, study PRJEB7988) | marine metagenome | biome: marine biome (ENVO:00000447); feature: mesopelagic zone (ENVO:00000213) & marine oxygen minimum zone (ENVO:01000065); material: "saline water (ENVO:00002010), including plankton...
CCTTGTGGAAAATGTCAACACTGTAGCAACGGCCGAGGTAATTGTTGCGACGAAAATTATGCAATTGGTTATCAATTCCCTGGTGCTTTTGCACAATATTGTTTGTTGGAACCAATGATGGTAAACTATGGACCTATTGTCAGAATTCCCGATAACGTTAGTTATGACGCAGCCGCTTTAATGGAACCCTTAGCCTGCGTATTAAATGGCTTTGAACTGGCAAATATGCAAGTTGGTAAAACTGTCTTAATCATTGGAGCTGGCCCCATTGGTTGCCTGGCCATCATGGTAGCAAAAACACTCGGTGCCTCAACCATCATCGTTTCGGAACTAAATGAGAATCGTTTAGCTGAGGCCAGAAAATTCGGAGCAGACTATTACATTAATCCACAGACAGAAAGTCTCAAAGACAAGGTTTACACGCTTACTTCTAATCAAGGAATGGATCTAGTCTTAACTATGTGTCCTTCAGTAAAAGCTCACGAGGATGCAGTGGAAGTAGTAGCTAAACGAGGCTATGTAAACATTTTTGGAGGACTGCCTAAAGATTCTCGCAAGGCAAATTTCTCTTCAAACTTAATTCACTACAAGGAATGTTTTATCATGGGTTCACACGGATCCACACCAAGACATAATCAGATTGCCATGGACTTAATATCTTCAGGAAAAATCGATGTGGAAAAATTGATAACTCATAAATTTACTTTGGACGAGATTCACCAAGGATTTAATACTATGGAAAATTTAAGTGGACTCAAAATAATCATAAAACCAAACCTAAATACAGATTTAAATACAAACTTAGAAAATGACTCAATTTAAATTAGGCATCAATACAGGATTTGCATTAAACAGATTTCCTCTTCCTGAGGAATGGATGAAAATAATCGGCGATCTTGGCTTAAAATATGTACAACTCACAGCTGACTTGATCAATCCTTCCTTGGGTGACCAAATTGTCGCGGATTACATCAATCGCATTAACAATCTAAAAGAAGTATACAATATTAAAATTGATAGCATCATGACTGGCGCCTTTACTCGTGTCAATCATTTCTCTCATCCCGATGCTCAAGTGCGTAGACATTGGATAAACTGGTTCAAAAAATTCATTGACATTGGTGTTGAGCTAGGAGCCACAAATATGTCTAGTCATTTTGGAATAATATCCCATCATGATTTAAGGGACACTTCCCGGCGTGCAGAAATATTGCAAAATACCGTATCTGCCTGGAAGGAATTAGCAGAATATGCTAAGGCAAGAGGCATGACCTATCTTAGTTGGGAACCGATGTCCGTTAAAAGAGAATATGGAGAAACCATTGCAGCCACCAAGGAAATTCAAGCCATGTTTAAGGACTGTGCCTTACCAATGAAATTATGTTTAGACGTAGATCATGGCGATGTATCTTCACCAAACCCTGATGATACTAATCCTTACGCTTGGCTACGTGAATTTGCTACAGAATCACCTTTAATTCACTTAAAGCAAAGTCTCAAAGACAAAGGTGGACATTGGCCTTTCATACCAGAAAAAAATGCTGACGGTAAAATTCAGCCGCAAAAAGTCCTACAAACTTTAAAGGAAGCTGGCTGTCAAGAATCCTTATTATTACTTGAATTATCTTTCAGAGAGAGGGAACCTTTTGACAGTAGAATTCTAGGAGATATCAAGGCATCAGTAGAATATTGGCGTGAACACGTCCCTCATTAAAACTATTGCTTAGCTCTTTTTTCTCCCCTAAATCTCAAGTTTATCATATACTTAATATAATTGTTGATAGTTTTCAATTTAGACAGATGGCTGAAGGCCCATTTAGATTCTCCATATTGTCTTTCAGGGAATTCCACAGGAATATTAATCGTCTTTAATTTCAAGCGCTTGGCCTTGTAAACTATAAAAAAATCTAAATTAAAATCCAATGGTGCCTGCTTAAGATAACTGAGAAAACTATGGTGAAATACCTTAGGCTGAGCATTAACCTCAAAATATCTTTCCCAGAATAGCGTGGAAGCAATTAATTGAAAACTTCCAGTCAACAATTGAGGGATAACTTTTCTTGTTTTCCTTCTACCTTTAATTAAAAACTTATCTTTGTGAATCTTCTGTGAAATTATCTTGTATGCCCTCATTACATCATTAGGATCGCATTGCATATCTGCATGTGTGTATGATAAAATATTACCTTTAGCATGTTGCAATCCAAACAAAATTCCATTGCCATAACCAATATTTTGCCTCACAAGAACAGTTCTAGCAAAACTATTCTCTGCTTTAGCTAACTCCTCAGCTAAAATATCAGCAGTATCATCTGTAGATCCATTGTCTACTAATATTAACTCCAGATTTACATCTCCTTTAACTTCCCTAAATCTCTTCAAAATCAGCCTAACATTAATCCCTTCGTTATAGCAGGGAATAACTACCGAAAGTTGTGGTTTCTTACTCATTTTCAAAATAATTTCTCCAGAATAAATGCTTGTTTGCGTCCAAATCAGATGTTAAATCTTTCTTCGTCTCAAAAAACTCTTCCCAAAATTGATACTCTTGCAATTCAGTCGGTGTACCCCAACAAATGAACTGATCTACATCAAAATGTACCGATCTCTTACCAAGCTTATTCAAAAAAACAGGTACAGAGTCAACATAAAACTCATTATTAGTTCTATAATCTTCAGCAATCATTAGATTAATGGCAGCAAAAAAATCCTTAGATTTCTTAAAATAAAAAGAGGCCACAACGGCATGATCATTGAAAGGATTTTCAGAAACTGGAACTTTAACCGACATATTTGTAATTGTTCTCTGATCTTCCCCTAAAACAACCCAACCATAAGAATGGGGGCTAGTTCTCATTTTCTCCATCTTAGTAAAAGTAAATACTACAGAATCAATACTCTCATCACTCACTAACTTATTATACTCCTCTACATCAAATTTACAAATATTATCACAGGCAGAAATAAAAACATCTTCATTTGGTTCCAAATACGCTTGGGCCAAGAGGCACGTATTAGCTTGTCCTAAGGTAGTTTGGTTAACTGAAACGACGATAGCACTGGGAACCTCATCCTTAACAATTTTATCAATTTGATATTCTTCAACATGCTCCTGTCTGACAATGAAAATCCATTTATCACTTTTAGGCATATTCCTGATCACTTGCACAATCATCGGTACACCTGAAACTGGAATCAACGCCTTAGGAATACTATAGCCTTCTTTAGAAAACCTCGAACCTAAGCCAGCCATGGGAATTATATTTGCCATCTCAATATTCATCTATTAAACGTTCATATAAAACTTTCTTACAAGCACCAAATTTTCCAGCTTCATAGGTCACTAATTTATCAAATTTGAATGGTTTCGCAAGATAGGGTTTTGAAATTCCATTCAAATCTTCCAGGCATGAACCACGTGGCACTATATCGAGATGAGCTAAAGTAAAGTGGGGTAGATAAAGACTTCCAGTAAATGGAAATCCAGTGGCATCTAAACTCTTTCGTTGCTCTAAAGAAATCCCAACAAGATTTTGAGCATCAGCGGGCTTTCCTGCGCACAATGGGAAGACTCTTGCAAAAGTTTCATAATGCAACCTAGATAATTCTTTTGTCTTATCTATATTTAAAAATAATATTTTCCTTGCCCAAATATCAATTCCTACACCAACGCTATCTAAAGACAAATCAGCTATGTCTAGAACTCGCACAACTTCATTAACACTTTCTTCTTCCTTAAATCTACCTTGGAATAAAGTAATATGTGGAATGCTCACACCAGGCTCTGTTTTGAATCCTAGTCCAAAATTCGAGTCAATGGTTTCTACTAGCTGATAAATTCTCTCTTGGTCTCTTGGTATTAAACCAATTCCCAGTTTGCAATTATATTTCATAATGTTTCTTTCTAAAAGCGGTTTAAAAATTTTATTAAAGGTAGATTTCTAAAACCTATCCTCAATGCACCATTTTACTATAAGGATGATAAATCAAACCATCAAAATACTCCTGCCAATAAATAAACTCTTGATAATCTTCTGGAGTCAATAAGGAAATAAACTTATCTACTTCAAAAACAACAACCTTTTTTCCAGCATCAATTAACTCATTAATTGCTGTCAAGAAAGAATTATTAGATCCAGGTTTGGCCACATGTTTTTTAATTGAACTAAATAAATTCTCAGACCTTCTATAAATAGCAGTACCTGTGAAAACATGGTCTTTATATGGTTCTTGAGAAATTACTCTTTTTTCAAATATTTTTTGAACCCGATCATTTTCCAATTTTAAGTATGAATGTCTATTTGGGTTTCTTAAGACGCACTCGTGGTGGGTAAAGGATAACAAAATTACATCCACACTTTTATTTTCCATCAAATGTGCCAACCTTCTTTGATCGTAATCAAGAATATATGAATTTCCAGATACACATACAGGTAATTCATTAGAAATCAAATTTTCAGTTTCCAGAATTGTAAAAGCATTACCTTGGGTTTTTTGATTCAAATACAGCACTTCTGAATTATGAAAGATTCTTTTACTAACCAAATCAAGATTATACCTCTCCGCATGTTCACTTAAAGCAATAAATATATTCCTAATGCCTTGCGGATGAGAACTCACTGTAGATCTAATCAAAGGCCTATTCATCAATGGAATAAGAAAATTTGGTGCGTCAACTCCAATACTTACAAAATCTCTTTTATCACCGGCAATTGGAAAAATATTAGTGGTTTTAAGATTTACATTATTGAATCTTACCGCTTCTCCAGACTGCCTGAAAAAGAATTCAGACCAAAATTTGTAAACTTCATAATCTCTGGGGGTACCCAGGCAAATAAACCTCTCTACTTCATAATTTAATACATTTAAGCCATCCTCTAACATCAATATGTACGGTAAGGTTACATAGGCCTCTCCCTTAACACTCATTTCCTTATTAACAACTTCTTTCGCATACTTTTTGAAAATACTTCCTTTTCTGAAATAATAAGTTCCTGTGGAAGCAAAATCATTCATGCGATCTTGTGAGTAAGGCTGCTTCTCCTGCAAAGCCACTACTTTATTCCCATCAACTTTAAGATAAGCATAATACGTATCTCCTAAGGATGCCGGGTGAAATCCTCTAAAGGAAACTATGGCTCCATCACATTCTTTGTCATTAATAGTACTTTTAAAATCTTGATAATTCCATTGCAGAGTAAAATCACAGTAGTTTACAATTACCTCTTCATCATCTTTAATTAAAGGAAAAACATTTAGGCATGAATAGATAGGTCCACCATTCATTTGATCGTCATTTACGGAAACAATCTTACAATTTGGTACTAGATTGAGCAAAATATCCCTCATATTTGTATTAGCCAAATGAAACTCATGACAAATAAAAATAAACTCGTCCTCGTGAGAAAAAATATTAATCACATGCTCTATCATCGGCTTACCATCAATCTCAATTAAAGGTTTTGGCCCATGAAATGCTACGTCATTGAAACGTTTACCTCTACCAGCCATGGGAATTACAATTTTAATCTTGATCACCCATCCATCCGTCTAAATTATGAGTTAAAACAGCATCAACTGGATTATTAACTAAAATCTCTTTAGTCATGGGAATTTCATTCCTATTCAATAATTCAGGTGAGACAATACACAACTTGAAATGTTCTCTTAAGGCACTAAAAGCATTATTTTCATAAGGTAATCTGGTCAAATTGTCAACAAAAACCCAATCCACCTTACCTTTAAGATTCATACATGTACTAATTGATTCAAATTCAGAAAATCTTACCGCTAATTTTGAAACTCCATCCTTAATAAGTTTAAACATAAATGGTGGCGTCACATCCAATAAAAAATAATCCTTTATTCCTTGCGCTTCCACAATTTCTATCACTCTTTTTTCAATTCCTTCGCACTTGATGTTCAGAATGATAAAAGCATGTTTAAAATGTTTAATAAAGTCATTGAAATTTTCTCCTTTAACAAAAGGATCATGATGTAATACGATCTCTTCATCAAATGTTCTAAGGTCTACCTCTACGCCAACTTCTTGCGGTGTTGCTAGAAGCTGACTTATCGTATTAACCCTATGATTAATTAATAGCATTTTCTCTCCATTCCAACTTATGCCGCAATATCTTATCTCTTCTTTTTAACATTTCTAGGTTATTATTGAATCCATCTCTATTAAACAAACCAGATGATCCCCCAACAAAGATATCAACACCTCTCTTGCTTAGCAAATCTAACGTTTGAGCATTAATACAACCATCGGCAACCAATTTAATTTTGTAATTCTTATGCGCTGTATACATGTGAAATTGATCTATTTTGCTAATCACTGACTGCTCAAATTCTTGACCAGAAAATCCAGGCATTACCGTCATAAACATAATATAATTTAATTTTTCTAAATAAGGATAAATTGCACTAATAGGAGTATTGGGATTAATTACAATACCTACTTCTAATTCTTCTCTCTTAATCAAATCAATCACATAATTTGGATCTTCATCTGCCTCAATATGAAAGTAAATAATATTAATGCCAGCCTGCTTTAACTTTTTGATATATTTTGATGGTTTATTTACCATTAAATGGGCATCAAGTTTCTTATATGTAAGTTGTCGCAACTCTTTAATCAAATCAATATTTAGAGCAATATTGTCTACAAACTCTCCATCCATTATATCGAAATGAAACATATCTATACCAGCCTTTAGCAACGCATGCACATCTCTATACAAATAAAGCTGACTTGCACACATTAAAGATGCAGTTATAATTACCATTTTTTATTAATCCCAACCCTCAATGCATTTTCCCTATTAGGAAAACAATCTTAAATCAACTAATTTTTCTTCTTTTTATGCAACTCTCAGTTGCAAAATGTTTATAAATATTCTGAAATAGAAACCTGCCATGACCGACATTATTTTGTTCATGCCAAAATGCGGTATATGGGACGCGATGGGTGTTAGAGTACCTGGTGGACTACTCTCCATAGCCAGTGTCCCAGTCAAAGAAGGTTATAAGGTAGTTCTTGTAGATTCCAGAATCGACATTAATTGGGAAGAAAACCTAAGAAAGCATCTAGAAGATGGTGCCAAAGTAGTATGCTTTACTACCATGGTTGGTGAGCAAATAAAACATATGATGGACGCTTCCAAACTTGTTAAATCTATCAATCCTAAAGTTGTAACTGTCTTAGGAGGAAGTTGGGCACAAATTTATCCCGGAATGTGTATGCAGGATCATAACATTGATCTAGTATGTTATGGCGACGGTGATTATTTACTTACAGACTTAATGGATTATTGCAACAAAAAGATCAAAATAAGAGATGTAAAAGGAATATACTTCCGACCTCCTGAAGGTGCTAAGATCACTAAAACTGAACCTAGGGCACCAATAGAAAACTTAGATGAATTACCTAGAATTCCATGGCACTTAGTTAATATGAACGATTACTCTGCTGTGGGATTTCGACCTGACAACCAATCAGTCGCTTTGGTAACCAGTCGTGGTTGTCAATTTCGCTGTGGGTTTTGTTCTATCGTTACTCTGTACAAACAGACTTGGAAAGGTTATTCTGTGCAAAGGATCATGGATGATTTAGCCTTCTTGGAAAAAACTTATGGCATTAAAGACTTTTTCTTCATGGATGATTTAATTACTGGAGATTTTAAAAGATATGAACAATTAGTAGACGCTCTGCATCAGGCAGCCAAAGAAGGTAAAGACTACAATTGGAGTGTAGCTGGTATCCGTGGTGACCACGTACTTCGCTTGAAGGAAGAAACTCTAAAAAAAATGGTTGATAGTGGCTGTCGTAATATTGATGTTGGTGTAGAATCGGGCAATCCTAGAATCTTAAAATTGATAAAAAAAGATACAACTGTGGATGTAATCAGACGCGCTAACAAAAAAATGAGCAAATATCCTATCATCATTAAATACACATTTATGGGTGGTTTCCCAACCGAAACTGAAGCGGAATTTAAAGATACACTAAAATTAAGACGTATTCTACAAGAGGAGAATGAATATGCAACGGCTCCTTTATTTTTCTATACACCATTTCATGGCACTCCATTATATCCCGTTGCTATTGAACAGGGCTTTAAGCCACCAACATCCTTACATGATTGGGCAGACTTCAATTACAATACTTGGTATAAAGACTATCCGTGCTGGTTAAATAAGAGAATGATTAAATTAGTGGAAAATTCAGCTTTTCTTTCCTATTTTTCCAATAAGAAATTAAGTTATAAATACACCAATCCACTATTCGCTTCACTCTTTAAGTTATACTACCCAATAGCCAAATTCAGATATGATCATGATTTTTATGGCTTAATGTTAGAAAAACATGCGGCCAACCTTGTCGCTAAAGTCAATGAAAAATTCACCTTATTTGGCAGGTTTCAGAAGAAAAAAACACCGGTTGTAAAAGCAGAGCCGATAACACAATGACACTACTACAATATATATATTGTACTAAAATAATCATTATAAATAATAAATAAGTTAACTATTGTTAATCAAGCAATAAAAATTAAGAGGGATTAGACATGGTTCCACCAACAGAAAGCGTTACAGTTACAGACGATATGAGTGATTCTCTTACTAATATTCCAAAGGCAACTGAGAACGAGTTATCTCCTCATACAGAAGCTCTTCAGGCCAAATTCACTAAAGCTAAAATCCCCGCACGCGTGCTATTTATTCAGGACGTGTGGTATCCTTTACAAGGTGTAATGAACCTATCTTCTTCCTTAAAAATGGCTGGTCACATAACGGATGTAGCGGTAGGTAAAGACGACCATATTTTTAAGGAAATTAGAAAATTCAAACCACATATTATTGCCATGTCTTCCATGACGGCTTATAGAGATTTCATGCTGCGCATGACTAGAACCATCAAAAAGAAAGGTTGGCCTTGTATTACATTAGTGGGTGGATTTGATAGTTCATTTTTTCCAGAAATAATCGACCAGGTTCCTGAGATTGATATTCTCTGTAGAGGTGAAGGTAATGATGCCATGGTGGAACTGGCCACAAAAGTAGCTGCTGGCGAAGATTATACTCAAATTAAGAATTTATGGATCAGAAACGGAGACACAGTTCATAGGAACGAACTAGCTCCATTCGTAAACATGAATGAGAAAAACTTTGATGATCATGACATTTATCGTAACAAGTATCAATATTTTAAAGATATAGAATTCGTACAAATAATGGCAGGTAGAGGTTGTCCATATAGATGTGCCTATTGTTTCAACCATAAATATCAAGAAATGTATCTACCGGTAAGCAAGAGATACGCTTCACTTCGTGATCCAAATATAGTTATTGATGAAATAGTATACTTAAAGAATAAATATGGATACAAAACGATCTTCTTTAACGACAGTACTCTTGGTTACAACAAAGCCTGGTTGCTAGAATTCTGTAAATTATACAAAGAACGTAAGATCAACTTACCTTTTACTATTAACATGTGTGCCAATGAAGTTACTGAAGAAGCTGCAAAAGCTCTAGGAGATACAGGGAACTGCTACTTAGTTAGAATGGGATTGGAAACTGGTGACGAGCGCTTTAGAAAAAAAGTTATTCGTAAAATAGTTTCCAATGAGCAACTCAAAAATGCAACTAATCGTCTAGGTGAGAATGGCGTTCCAGTATCATTTCAGTTTATGCTGGGACTTCCAGGTGAAACTTTCGATATGGCTCAGGAAACTCTTCGTTTGGCATCCGATCTAGCCAGAAAAGATACCATCCAGGCAGTAAACATCTTCAAGCCTTTTCCTAAACTGGATTTGGCTGATTATGGTGTGGAAATAGGTCAATACGATCCAGAAGAAATTGGAGCACAATCTGCAATTGGTGCCATTGGTACTAGAGAAAGTAGTTTACACGACTGTTTTAGACGTGATAGCGAAGGATTGAAAATAATGAAATTAGCTCGGTTTGCACATGTTTATATGAACTTCAAATGGACTAGACCAATGATAACTAAATTTTTGATAAAATTTCCTGACAACTTTGTTTTTAGAAAGATTTGGACTTACAGCGACTTGTACTATACGAGTAGACACCACATTAACGCATCCAAATGGTACTTGATCAAATACGTAATGAAATACTTCTTTAAACCGGTAAGATAATTATTTTACCAAATTTTCTCCAGTTTCCATATTAATAACTTTAATTACAACCACTGGACAAACTTCCCCAGAATCAATAGCCTTCTTTACTAACTCTTCATCCTCAGTAATAAATTCGTGAACGGATTCATCTCTGGTAGCCCCTTCTAATCTCAAATTTACTTTGCCATCATCTTCATCCATCTCCCAGATATCCTCTCCTCCTCCCACGGCAACACAAGAAAAAGCGCCAATACAACCTTCCCTATCTAAAACAATTTTATACTTTGTCATCTTCCTTACCCCATTCGTACTAAACAGAAAATTGTGGGCCTTTTATAAATATTCTGCATCAGCAAATCTCCCGTTTTAAGTCAAATATCTATTTAATCAACTCGGCATAAACACCCAAGTACTTATCCACACTATCGCTCCACTCAAATCTCTTTAAGGGAATCTCTTGCCACTCCCTCTTGCTAACTCGAATTACACAATTAGCCAAATCTTGCACATCCTTACTTCTAAAAATCCAATGCTTTCCACTAACAACCTCAGGTAAAGAACCAGCATCACTTACCACAACGGGAATACCCATGGTCATAGCTTCAGCACAATTAAAACCAAATCCTTCTGCAATTGAAGGAATCACGGCACAATCAAAGGCCTTCAGATAATAACCTAACTCTAAATGTTTAACTGGTGGAATTATTTTAACATCATCTTGTAGTCCTAAGACATTAACCAACTGAACCAACTCGGCATACTTCTTTTTATATTGCTCAGATGTACTTAACATTAACAATAACTTGGCATTCTTCACTTTTTTTTTAATCAAAGGAACGGCACGAATTAAATATTCATGGCCCTTAGAAGGTCCCGGTCTACCCCAGGCAAAGTATACAAAATTATTTTCCACATTGAATCTTTTTCTGATTTCTAAATTTCTATCATCAAACTTGTCTGGATTCCAGAATTGATATTCTACTCCATTGTATACTCTACTAACTTTAAGTGGATCAATACCAATCTTCAACAAATCTTTCTTGGTCGAATCTGAAACGCAAATATATTTGTCATATTTCAACCAATATATCATCCTTTCTAAAACCTCGTGAATTTTAGCCTTCACACTAGATAAACTAGTTACTTTTTGCCATTTACCTATCCACACTTCATGCACGGTAATTGCCACCTTCTTTCTCCTCAATTTTCCAACCAACCAGGCGGGAGGTGCACCGTTAAAAGAAGTGGTTTGAATCACATCACAACCTTTGGCTAATTTAAGAATTCTAAGAAGGCTCAAAAAGGTAAATAAATTTCTACTTCCAAAACAGTTTACTCTAAACACCTTAACTCCATTCATAACTTCAAATCTCTTGGTACCTGGTAAAAGTTGTGTTACTAAAGCCACATGATGCCCTTGCTTAACATACCTTTCAGCAAGATTCTTAAAAACAACTTCCACACCTCCATAGTGAGGAATATAATTTTCACAAACAAATAATATCTTCATAATACACCTACTTTCTTCGATGTTGGTTCAGCGCAGATCTACGCACAAAAAGTTCTAATTTTCTCTCCATTTTTTTCATCGAAGTATAATTGTAAAAACTTAATCCAAGTAAAACAAAAAATCCAAAAACTACAAAAAAATCTAATCTACGATAAAAATTAAGTGGAGCTATAATAAAATCTAAAATCCCTGGTATAATAGCCACAATCATCAGTAACACCCAACCGAAAAACCAAACTATCAACTCTGAATAACTAATCTCCTTACGTTTAAACTTTACAAACGTAAAATACAACATCGATGCCCCAAAAATAATGCCAATAAATTGAATCCAAAAAGTAGTGCTAACCATTATAATCTACCTGCAATCATTTTCATAACTATCTTCACACCATCAATAACAGTTGTACCTTTGTACTTATCCGCATAGATTGTTTCAATAGGAATCTGTGTATAATTCAACTTCCTTTTACCTGTATTAATAATCATTTCCGTTTCCATAAAATAATCCCTTGCTCTCCATCTTACTTTCCTATAAGCATCTGCACTGAAACCACGATATCCACATTGTGTGTCTTTAATACTCACTCCAAACAAAACTTTAGTTGAGGTATTAATGAACCAATTCCCAAACTTCAGAACTTTAGGCATATCTTTACTAACTTTCCTATAACTAAACACTATATCGTGATTATCCAAGGCGGCAAAAAATGAAGGGATTTCACTTGGTTGATGTTGACCATCACCGTCAATAACCACAATTCTCTCCGCTCCCAGCATTACGGCAAAATCACAACCTGTTTTTAAAGTGGCACCTTTACCCATATTTACAGGATGTTGCAAGGCCACAACTCCCAATTTCATGGCAATTTCATAAGTATCATCTTTGGAACCATCATCTACAACTACCACCTTATCAGCAAATTTCTTAGCTTGCTCAACTACAGGAATAATCTTTTCCCCTTCATTGTATGCTGGTATTACCACAAAATTACCCATACTAAAAAGCTTGAAATTTTATTTATATATATTGTGGAAGAACACACTCAAAATCTATTCCTTAAAAAACACATTATTCTCTTGCTTACAATCAAAATCAACCTTCCACGTAATAATTCTTCCGCCAGTTAATTGAGTTCTATCATCAAATTTTTCAAAACACTTCATACCATGGCCTTCGTAAAAGAATAATTTGGTAAAAGTTCCAGCAGCCTGTAAGGGATCAGCTAGAATAAACCTAAAACCATCACCACGTGGAATTAATACCACTGAAAAACCAGTCTTTGGACCTTCTAACTTCTTCTCAACAATACTGTCCTTGGTAGCATAAACAACTGAATTAGGCACAACCTCGTTATTGGGGATTTTGATATTCATATTACTTAAATCCACATCTAAAGCAATTTGACCTCCCTGCACATTGGCTATACATCGAATATTACTGGAATTAATATTGTCACAACCTCTCAAATTAGAAATATAACCTGGCCAAGGAGCTATCCATCTGTCTGCTTTAGTATTGTGAATCTCAAAATATGTTTGTGTAGCAGCTTCTTGATCCATGCCAAAATTATTTATTAAAAAGTTCACACCTTCCACTTCAGACAATTTAATTACATTCTGATACATACTAGCTTTTTCAAAACTCCAGGATCCAAAATGGCCCCAAACCCCAGCCTTGCCCACCATATCTTCAGAAGTGATGTAATAATTTGGGATCAAATCCTTACAATGTGTATATTCTAACATAATTGCTGCTTGTTCTTTGGTCAAACCAACCTCTTGATACTTTTTGAAAGCTTGTGTTCTAGAGGGTATTTGATCAATTTCATCAATTATTTCTGTACTACGCAACGCATCTCCAGTAAACTCATTTAATTTATGTGGTGCTGATTCCTGGGCACAATTTAACATGCGTAAAACTCCAACTGTCTCCACTTCATCATCACTTAGCAAAGTCTTACCTACCCAATGGATTCTTTCACCTTGATCTCCTCCATCAAACGTAACCATTCTCTCAGCTATGGCCACAAACCAATGACCAAAATCCCACCAACTCGTAATAATCGCCTCTGGAGCATCAGCCTTGATATTAGAAAGTGCTGTATACCAGGCATCATTCATACTCGGAACTTCATTCTTGGATATGTCTCCTGCTTGATTTAATGGAGCAATCAAGAATAACATCAATACAATCACAACTAATAATTTACTTATTTTAATATTCAAATTAATGGATTTTGTAACCCACTTACTTACAAATTTGTAAATATAACCGAATGAAGTACCTAATCCAATCGCAAAAGGAGGTGCAATTAACAGGGCGAATCGCATTCCTTTAGTAAAAGCGTAAGCGGAACTAACTAACCACAGCGCCAATAACAACGGATAGATTAATTTAACATCCTCTTGATAATAAAATGCTTTCAGAAAACCAACCAACAACGGAAGCATCAATAAGATCAAAAGAGTAACTGGATTTTCAATAGATCCTTTACTAGTAATAACCAATAAATAAAAAATACTGCTACCAATTAAATAATAAGCCGTATTCTTATCTAACTTTTTCACAAACAAAAACACAATCCCTAACAGACTAAAAAGGAACAATAAATCTCCTCCCATCTGACCAATAAAATTACTAAAACCTTGAGTGTTAAATTCAGCCACCGTTGTTAGTACATTAGGCCAAATGCTCTTAACTCCAACCGATTTTAATGTAATAAATCTAATTGGTCTAGTAAAACCATCCTTAAAAATATTAAAGCTTTGGAATAGAGTCACAAAGATACCTGAACTTACTAAATAAACCAGTAGCAAAGAAAATATTTTTGAACATTTACCAAGCACTAATTTCTTATGAATCAGAAATTCTTGGGCTAATTTATACAGAATCATTACAACCATAAATATTAAAACCAACAAGAAACTTGAAGACCATCCAGTCCAAGTAGCAGCGAATACACCTACAAAAAGTCCACTCAGTGAACCATAAATATATCTCTTCTTAACAGTAGAAGCATCGTAGGCTTCCAAGAATAACCAAAAAATCATTAAAGGCCACAAAATATTATATGGATCTGTGTCCGCAAAACCTGCTGGAGTTCTACTAAGAAGTGGACCATTAATAGCTAATAGGAATGCAGCAAAGAATCCACCAACATTACCTCCAAACTTTCTACCAATATAAAAAGCTGGAATCAGTGACAAACCGATAATAATAACAGGTAATAAAAACAGAGCTCTCATCAAAGAAATATCGGAATTAAAAAAATTCAACGCCTTATACAAATAAGCAGCAATATAAGGATGCAATTGCACACTAGATCTTTTGTCCAATCTTCCATCTCTCAATGAAAAGTGTGGCTGACCATTAACAATCTTATCTCCTAAGTGGCCATGATTAATCACATTTCTCATCTGGCTAAACCACAAATAAGGATCAATTGCCAATAGGTAGGTATCCCCATTTTCATCTTGAAAATTGGACTTATACTGCTGAGATAATTGTTTTTTATCAGCCTCGATCTTATCCTTCTGTTCAATTAATATACTCCGAAACTCCTTATCCACCAATGTATTTCTATTCTGTTCAGGTAGATTGGGATATTGCTGGTTAATTTGCTGTCTGATTTGATTCTTATAAAAAGTATGTACAGTATTTTCAGCCCAATCATCAGTGATAGGCAAAGTAGAAGGGCCTAATCTAAAATGGGATGAAACCAAAATTGCAATCAAAATTAACATAACTGGAAGCAACCAATGTTTATGCTTATGATAACTTTTCTTAGCTCTCTTATAATCAAACTGGGCTTCACCCTTAGTCTCCAAATCGTCATTAGATCCTTTCAAATTCTTAAAAAACTTAACTGTTTTATCTTTCATATCAGAAAAATTAATTGGATCATTATCACTCTCTTGACTATCTTCAGCAAAGACATCAGAATTATCACTAGGAATTTCTTCTTCCTTAATTAAACCATCTTTTTGGGAATCCTCAGGATCCATTAGCCTTTACAGAAGTGATTCGTTTATAAAGTTTATCATACTCTACTTCAAATATAAAATATCTTTAGTATCATGACGATACAATCCTTCCTTCAACCTTTTTTGATCATAGACATGACCAATAATCCCCACACTTCTGGATAAAGCGAACAAACCATTCATATAACCAATCTTTAATATCTCTTCAATCTCAGCTTGACTAAAATCAGCGCTCTCTAAACAATCTAAGAACACAGCAGCCAAGCATCCATCAACATTCAAAATAAGTTTTTCATTTTTCAACAATGTTAACTTCTCAACTTCCAATGCATAATCTAAATACTTACTTGAATCTAACTCAGACGCAAACTTCTTCAAGAGATCTACTCTAACATCAGGATTACTCTTAGATTTAACTCTATGTCCAATACCAGGAATCTTCTCTCCTTTAGCTTTCATATTAATTACAAACTCATCCGCACTAACATTACTAACAGCATCATACCAATGCTTACAAGCACCATCGATCGCTCCACCAAATCTAGGACCAATAGTAAGTAAACCACTACATAAACTACTCACAACATCCTTGCCAGCTCTAGCAGCAACAATGGCATTATGGGCTCCACTAACCGCAGGCCCATGATCAGCACAAATAACTAGACTCAAATTCAAAAATTTAACAAAAAAATCAGGTAACTTTCTTTTAAACCATAACTGTCCAATAACTTTCCCCAAACTACTATCAACTAAAGATGAAATCTTCACACCATTATACTCCAATTCTTCTTTAGTCTCATTACTTATAGAAGAAGTAAAACTAGTCTTACTACGTTCTCCAATTAACCGAGGTTCAAGCTTATTTTCCATAACTCCTAAATTATCAAACGTTTTTTTAAGAGTTTCTTCAAAAACTTCAAAACTTTCAGGCACAATAACTCCAACTTCCTTTAATGCAGCATTCTTGGCAACGGCACTTTCTTCCTTCTTACCAGCCTTAGCACCAGCATGGCCAAACTGTATCTCGAAAGGAAACAACTCAGCACAAGTACCAGAAACCCACATTACAATTGGTTTAGTTAGTTTACCTGACTTAACGGCATCAACAATTTCATACTCAGACTTACCACCAATCTCGCCTAAAGACACAATTAATTTAATCTTATCATTCTTCTCAAACCTCAACATATGCTCGAGAATAGTAGAACCAGGAAACTGATCACCACCAATGGCAACACCTTCACAAATCCCATCTGTAGATCTAGCAATAATATTGAAAAACTCATTCATCATGCCACCAGACCTACTAACTAAGCCAACCGAACCTGGTTGATACAACCTCGCCTTCAACAAATTCTCAACTTCACCACCGGCATGTCCAATCTTAAACTTACCTGCTACAACACCACCAACAGTTGCCGGTCCAATAATCATCTTTCCCCTCTGTTTAGCCAAAGCAATCAACTCTCTAGTATCTCTTTCAGGAATACCTTCAGCTACAATCACAACTACTTTAATACTCTCAGCCAGAAGTGCTTCTTTAGAACTGGCAAATGCAGACCTAAACGAAGCAAAATTAATCAAACACTTAACATCATTATGTTTGCTAACCGCCTCCTCTAAACTAGCATAAATAGGTATTAAAAACTCTTTCTCACCATAAAAGCACTTATGAAACCCACTCCTACCAGGATGAATAATAGCAGCCACACTAGGATTTCTCTTACAAATATAATCAAAATCCAACATACTTTGAATTGGCTTAGCTTTTAAATTGTAAAAGAAACATCGTGAATTCTCATTAAACATCATAAGTGATCCCTCGCTAAAGTAATAATCTCAGGCATGGAAGTATCAGGACCATGTACAAAAGCCTCCAAACCAATATCTTTACACACATCTTTCATTAAAGAAATCCCTTCCTGCCAATTAGGTCCTCCTCTTCTAACAAAAATTATAATTTCCTTAGCTCTAAGCTCTGCACCAAACTCTTTCAAAGCTCTAACATAACCACTAAAAGTATCTTTAACATTAGTAAAATTGGCAATACCGCCAACGATGAATAAAATTTTTCCATTATTCTCCAGCATCATCTTAAGAATAGCCATGGCATATAGATAAGACTCATCTTCAGAAGGATTCCCACTAGCTTCACCGTAATTGGCAATCTCATCTCCCATCCCTAAATTAGCAATCATATCTAAGTAAATAATACTGGCACCGCCACCACCCAAAATATTCCAAATCTTACCTTTCTCATTTAGAATAGTTAACTTCAAAGAAGCCCCACTATTGGCATCTAATTTCTCAACATTTCTCTCTGCTTGACATTTTGTTCTACCAAAAGCTTCCGGGAAATCATTCCAATCTGCACAACTATCAACTTTGGCAACAGTATCTAATACAACAACCTTGCCATCAACCAAAGTGCAAGGATTAAACTCTAAATAAGTAAAATTTAACTCTCTAAACAAACTAAAAACTTTCTTCACGAATTGATTAATAATTGCATCATCGCAAATATTAAGTGTAAATTCTTGCAAAACTGGAACCTCGATTTTTTTTACTTGATCCCAATTTTCTTCTATATCAACACCACCATGTTCAGAAAAATAAATTACATCTGCTTCTCTCTCAGCACTGAAAGAAAGATAAAACTCTTTATCATGTTCAACAAAAGGCTCAATTAGCCAATGAGTTAGCTTTCCCTTAGCATTACCAATAACAATATCTTCGCTTTTCTGCAATATAAACTGTTTAACTTCATCAGCAGAACCAATCTTAACTAAACCAAGCTTCCCTCTTCCGCCAAACAACATATCTGGCTTCCCGACACACTTACCATCCAAATTAAATTGATTCATAGATTCTGCAGTAACTAGCAATCCTGGATAATGCAATCCTAATTTATCTAGCAAAATCTTCTTCGCCGTAAACTCTCTAATCTTCTTCCTAGCCATAATTGCTCAGAATCTACCTACTTTAAATCAGTTTTGGAATAAAACCAAACCTTTTAATATAACCACCATCCCAAACAATTATGGCCCTATGTGAAATGTGTGGGAAAGAATCCTATCTCGTAACAGCAGATGTGGAAGGAGTGGATTTAAGAGTTTGCAACAATTGCAAAAAATATGGTAAAGTCAAAACTCAAAACTTCTCAAAACCAAAACGTCACTTCCAAAGATCAGAAGCACCAACCTTCCTAATAATAAAAGACTACTCACAAAAAATCAGGCAAGCTAGAGAAGCCAAAGGCATGAGTCAACAGGACTTTGCCAAATTCTTAAACGAAAGAGAAAGTGTAATTCAAAAATGGGAATCTGGTCATCTTAAACCAAGAATAGGAATAGCTAAAAAAATAGGTAAAATTCTACAGATTAGACTGTTGGAAAAAGAAGGGGAAGACAAAACAGAATTAAAAAAAGGTAAAGCATCAGCCGAATTAACACTAGGTGACTTTATTAAAGTAAGGAAAAGGTAACTTTAAATACAACAATTTCTTCCTTAAACGAATGTTCAACAAGAAAATTACTCATATTCTAAACGTAGCTTTAATATTAGTCATCATCCTATTAACCATGAACTTCTTTGGAATCCAATTACCAAACTTAGGTCAAGCTTGGTATGCATTCGACACCTCCCCACATTTGTGCGCTGTAGATAACAACGGATTAGTTCTTCACCCAGACTTGGAAAGATGTTGTTTTGAAGCTAGAAACTTAGCAAAGTGTAACCAAAACAAACTGAAAACAGACCTAGGGATATTCACTGTCTCTTGTCAAAACTCACCAACTCAACCATTCATAAGACTCAACAACAAAGCATACAGTTATTGCTTAAACACAGAAATATGGCCTTAAAAAGAGATAAAGTATTCGTGGTACTTCTAATCATTGCTTTAGTCTTGGCTGGCCTAAACGTAGCAAAATTCAAAGGTTGGTTAATACCAAAGCAAGGAGATATTCAAATTTCTGGCAATACGGTAATTCTTGACTCTATGACTATCGAACAAAAAATAGCACAAATGACAGTAGGCATAGGAATAATCGAGCATCTCACTGCTTATCAAAATATGCAATTGGGTGGAGTATACCTTTACTCTCTCGGCAACGCTTGGGTCTTCAACAACACTATCATCGACTTTCAATATAATTCCAAAATACCTATGTTCATCTCTGTGGATTTAGAAGGTTGTTTCAACCCATTCGCTTCATTCCAAAACTTTTCAACAACCATTGAAACCAAAACTGTAGGAGAAGCCTTTGAAAAAGGCTTTAGAGAGGGAGAATTCCTTAACAGTCTAGGCGTCAACATGAACTTTGCCCCAGTTGTGGACTTAGATGATGAAATCTGGAAATGTCGTGCCTTTCCAGGCAATGAGTTAGAAATATCTGAACTGGCTCAGTCTTACACCTTAGGTTTACAAACGCAAGGTGTAATCGCCACGGCAAAACACTATCCTGGTAAAGCTTTAGTGGTAAAAGACCCGCATAAATTCTTAGTGTCAGCCGACATAGCAAAAGAAGACTTATTTCCTTACTCATACCTCAAAGAAAAACAAGACGTTAAAAGTATCATGGTAACACATGTAATCAGCTCAGGAGAAATTGACTCTGGCGGCGTACCTGCAGTAGTTTCCAAAAAAGTAGTAGACTCCATCAGAAAGGACTATGAAGGATTAATAATAACAGATGAAATTCACATGCTAGGTCTCAAAAACTTCTACGAAACCATCGATGACATGTACATCGCGGTATTCAAAGCTGGTAATGATGTAATCCTAAACTTTGACAAAGATCCAACTGAATTATATCGCATGGTAACAGTAGTCTCCGAAGCTGTAAGAAACGGTGAAATCTCTGAAAAACAAATCGATGCATCGGTAACTAGAGTTCTAAAGGCAAAAGGCTTTGAAGTTAAATGAAAATCCTACACTCTTTAGGTTTAGCTCCAATCTCTGCAAATTCGGAACAAACAATACTCATCATCTCTTTAACATTACGCTGACCTTGATATGTTTTTCCATCAATTACAACTGCCGGAAACTGAGAAACATTATAAGACGAAAGCAATAACTGAATCATCGGTTCTTCCTTAAACTCAGAATTAAAACTAAATACCAACATTCTCTGCTTAAACAACTTCTTCAAATACGCTAAAATATCTCCCTGCGTATCAAAAGAACTCTCATCATAGAAATATAACACCTTAACGCTCTCTCTCTTACACTTTTTATCAATCTCTTCAGCAGTAAAAAAGAACTGCACTTCCGTCAAAAAATAATCACGCAAAACTAATTCGAAATCGTAACCATTAAACACGGCATTATTATCGTAATTAATCACATCTGCCATCTTCTTCCCCAAATTAGTAATATAACTCTCCAGAAGATCATTCAAAGCATTACAATCAGCAATACCAGAATCAATATAATTCTGCTGCAACTGAATACTACGCAAATTAACCTTCTCCTGCAAAGCTAACTGTTGTGAATGGTCTAAACGCAAATTCTCCACAAACACACCTGTAGCCATACCTCCACTAAACACCAGCAAAGTTAAAACAAAAGCTAAAAGATACTTCTTACCGCTCAATTTTCTCATGGCAATTCATACATGTTTATTCTTATAAAGATTATTATGGTGGAATGCTTATCTTGTCAATTGGTCTAAGAAAAGGAAAAAGCAGCCACTACCACTCCCAATAATCCTAAAGCAATTGCCACCCATTGTAAATTAGATCTTACTTTCTCATTCTTAATAATGTGATCTCCAGACATAATCAATACTCAAACCGCTAAATATTTAAAATTTTCCACTCAATCACCAACTATTCTTCTTCTTCCTTACAAACATATAGCCAATATAAACCCAAACTGTAGTTAAAAACAAGGAATACAGCAACAAGTAAGTTATCATCGACAACCATGTTTTACCATATCTTGTTAACTTTTCCTTAACCAATTTATACGAATAAAACATTACAAATATACTAATACTAATCAAAGTCCCAGCTATAAATAACTTAAAGAATGGTAAATTAAGAAAATTAAAGCCAAAAGAATAATTCTTCACTAAAGTAATAAAATCAAAATTAATTGCCTTTAAAGATAAAAAACTAAAATATAATTGCTTACCTAAACTATGTGCTAAGAAACCCACTAATATCACAGCAATAATACCAGACAAAATAATCGTTGGCATCCTTACATAGCCAAAATCACCATATTTCTTATTAAACATCATCTCCTTATACGCAACAGTATTGTCTACAGAACCCTTATACCATCGAGTTCTCTGTTTAAAGAGCGTCTTCCAAGTCTTAGGTGCGACAGTTTCCACAACCGCGTCAAAATCTTGCATGAGTTTGTAATGGTGTTTCTGCAATCTAATGGCAATCTCTAAATCTTCAGTAATTGTCTCCTCATCATAGCCACCTAAATCCTTAATAACTTTAGTTCTAAAAACACTAAATGGACCTGGTGTAACATGAATACAATCAAGCTTGGCGTTCAAATGTTTGTAAAACATATTAATAATATATTCATACCACTGAACCTTTTGCAAAATATTTTCCGGTTTTTTCACTTTCAACAACGGACAAACTGCAGCCACTTTCTCATCTGAAAAATAAGGTAACATAAATTTTAAAGCATCAGGTTTGATAAAGGAATCCGCATCCAAACAAGCAAAGAATTCACCACTAACTAACTCTAAGGCATTATTCATAGCTTTACCCTTGCCTTGATTTTCCTGATTCAACAATCTAATATTATCTGAAGCATTGGCTGAAATAAACCTCTCTACAATCTCCTGAGTTCCATCTTTAGAACCATCATTGACCACAATAATTTCTTTTTTATTCTTAGGATAATCTAAATCAACTAAAGATTGCAAAGTTCCTTTAATAGAATCCTCTTCGTTAAATGCGGGAACAATCACTGAAAACATCGGATCATAACCTAACTCTTCCTTCTTACTTTGATCCCTAGTAAACAAAACTATCATCCAAAACATAGCTAAGAATACTAAAATAAAATATGTAATAAACAATACAATATCTAATGCTGCCACCAATTTTACTTAGTCAAACGACCATACCTCTGCATTTCCAGAAGAATGTACCAATTTAAACCTTTCGTTTCTCAACAAGAACAATAAACCTTGCTCTGCTGAAAGATCATTTCTCATATCTTCGGAAACAAAAATAATATCTACACTCTGTTCTTCCAAAATAGGAAACAACTGTCTAACGTATAATTCCTGCAAACCATTCTTTTGAATATCTAACTTTAGATGAGGATAATCAACAACACTCTTGCCAGTAATATATCTTATGACATAACTATTATCAGGATCTGAAAAAATAACTCCTTCCACATTATCTTTCATCCATAACATCGCGTTGTGATCGTCAAATGTTGGTCCACCTTCCGAAACCCTATTCAAATAGGATAAATTTGAAAAAACAAGACCTAAGATTATCAGTAAAAAAGTATAATCTCTAAGTTTACTCAAATTCCAAAACCTATCGTATAAATATACTGCCGCAACTGCCGCAAAAAAGCAAGTAATCATGGTCATCAACAATATAGTTTGGGGAAAAATAAAATAAACTACGCCGACAGCCACAGCCAAACCATAAGAAGTATATAATTTTCTTCTTTGCCAGGTTACGGTAACACCAATTAATGCCAATAACACCACAAAAAAGCTCACACCACTAATACTGCCCAAATCTGATATTAAAGATGACGTCGCCGACTGTTCAACAAACGGACCCAAAATGAATTTATCAGTCAAAAAATTTATTCCCGTTAACACACTCACCAAAGTAAATAGAATCCAATGAAAAATATTTTTTAACTTTGTTCCAATAAAAATCGCTATTAAAGCTAACAACAATAAACTGCTATAGGCATCAAACAAACTTGCCAAAGTAAATGGCACTAGCGAAAATATTTTGTATCTCTTTTGCAAGGCAAGCCAAAACCCACAAGCTACAAAAAATGAATATAAGGCATAACTGGATATGGTACTATAAGCGAAAATAAAACCTGCGGATGAGATCACAAGTATCAAATAAATCACGGCAATTTTTTGATCCAACTTAATCAACTTAGCTATTTTCAAAAATAAAAGTACTGTCAAAATTCCTAACAACATAGGTAAGAAAATTAATAAATCACTGGAGATATAATTGGCAAATCTCCATGGCGTAAATTCAAAACCGACTAAATGATAATAAGTTTCCACTCCACCTAAAACAGGTTTAGATTTGGTAAAATTAATTAACAAAGGGATCAACAAAACTACGAAACTGAATAAACCCAAATACTTCTTTTGATGGGCCATAATATGTTCTAAATAATCTTTCATTTTACCTTACACCTAATCAAATAAATCCTCGTTGAATTATCATAAACTTTCTTAAAACATTTCTTACTAAAATAAGCTGGTCGGTTCTTAATCTTGTATTTTTCTTGGGCATGCTTAGTTAGCATTAAATAATCAATATTATACATCTCAGTGAAATCTAGAACTTCCGTCTCAAACTGACCTCTATACGAAGCTAGAATTCCTTTATACCTATCTTCAATATCATCTACAGCATGAAACTTATCATCCATAACATTACTTCTTTCACCTAAATACGAAACCAAATGACCTTCTTCGACAGTAGCCGCAACAACAGCGGTTTTTGCAATACCATCTGACAACCACGAAAAGGCATTAATCTCAGCATCGCTAGGGATTTGCTGATTCTGAGCAGCCGCAATAGCAGGAAAAATTGTAGTTAAGATGATAAGAAAAACAGCCACATGCATCAAATACTTCTCCAAATGAAAAAACTTAGTCTTCTGAAAATACTTACAACTATCTTCATAAAATAATGCGAACAAAACAGCTAAAATAATGCCTACAAATGACAAAGAAAATTCATACTGAATAAATCTCAACCAAGCAAGAATAGAAGTAGAAATGACGAAACTAATCAACAAAAAAGCCTTCTGTCTCTTCAACTCAAACAAAGATTGATAAACAACATAAATTCCTGCCACAAACGGAATCACACTAACAAACAATATAGCTTCAGTCACAGAAATTGTGGGAAAATACTCCACCAGTAATCCGCTAGGAATATTCTGCCAAATAAAAGCAATGCCCTCATCCAGTAAAACTTGCTTATAAAATAAAAACTGTGTCCATGCATAGAAAAACAAAGAAAATAAAATTACTTCAATCTCTTTCTTTTGAATTCTCTTTCTTTCCAACACAGAAAGCAGAAGGTAAATAACAAAACCCATAATAAGCAAAAAAGTAGCTGGACTAGTCAAACAAACTAACAAAAAACACACAATATAATACTTCAAATACTTCTTAGCGTTTAGAAAAAAGTAAATCGTAAGAAAAGCCAAAGGTAAAAACAAAGTCTTAGGTGTAAAGGAATTAGTAAAAAAAATCACAGGCAAAAAACCAGCAATAAAAGCAGAAAGTAACGCAGCCTTCTTATCTTGTGTAACCGTTCTTGCTAACATATAAACAATAATCGTCAAACTACTCAAAAAAATATTTGGCAACAACTTAGCAATAAAAGTCAAAGGCAAAATAAAACTCAAAAATGCAAACAAATAATGAAAAGCGGGTAAAAAAATCAACTCTCTCCCTCCATAAGCCAAAGGATCATCATACAAAGGCAACAAATTAGCACTAACATGTTCTACCTGTCTCAAATGGAAATACGACTCATAGGTAAAATTAGGTGTATTAAAAGCTAAGAACAGTCTCACGGCTAAAGTAAGCAAGAAAATAAACACCAACCACCTTTTAGCCTCCATAAGTTAAGTGTGATAGGATTGTATATAAAAGTGTTGTCTATAGTGGTTATACCTACATAACAGATAAATTTAAATAAGTGTAGGTATAACTATATAAAATGCCCTTCGTTCAGGAAAGAAAATCTAAAGGAAACAAGTACATATACATAGATAAATCAATCAGAATAGGTGGCAAAATATACAAAGTATCCAAATATCTTGGCAAAAAATCTGCACTATCCAAAGCTACAATAAACAAGGCAATTAAGAATTTTGATCTGCAGGCCAACTCTAAAATTTTAGCCATTCTGATGAAGAATATCACGAAAAAGTACAGCCGCTTGCAATATCCTCTTTCTTATCAAGAGATTGAAAAAATTGAAACAATGAATCTAAAATACAAACAAATAAAAAATAGAGTAACAAAAGAACAATGGTTGGATATAAAGAAAAGATTTGTGGCGAATTTTGTCTTTGAGTCAAATGCCTTGGAAGGAAATTCGTTAACATTGAGAAATTTCTCCGAAATAGTATTTGAGGAAAGGATAACTGGATCAACTGACTTAAGAGAAGTGTATGATGCAAAAAATTCTTATGCTGTTTTTTCTCATCTATTCGACTCTAAAAAAGACTTAACTGAAAATTACATCAAAGAGATTCACAAAAGAATAGTTAAGAATATTGACAATCGTATAGGTTACAAAAAATTTCCAAATGAAATACTAGGAAGAAGATTAAAACTTACTGAACCAAAGGACGTAGAAACAGAAATGCTCAAACTTTTAAATTGGTATCATCATCACAAGGATAAGATTTATCCTTTAGAATTGGCCTTCAAATTTCATCATAGATTTGAAAAAATTCATCCATTTGCAGATGGTAATGGGCGTGTAGGTCGTATGTTATTAAATCTAATCTTAATAAAACAAGGTTACTTTCCAATAATAATAAGAAAAACAAATAGGAGTGCTTATCTCAAAGCATTACAGGCTGCCGATCAAAACAAAAATATTCCTTTAATACGATTTGCATTAGACAAAATAAAGGCTACATACAGAAAATTCTTTGAAGTGTACTATTCTCATTTATGATTCACTAATCTTATATATTCTTTACACTTATAGCTAATAATGCAATACAAACTAGCCACTTTGGCAATCTTAGCAACACTATCGTGTTCAGAGAAACCCGTTATTCAAGATTATAATGTAAAACAATCTTCTTATCTCTGTGGAAATAATATCTTGGACGAAGGTGAACAGTGTGAAGGCGATATTGCCTGCATAGATTGCAAAGTGTCTCCAACTTATTTATACGGCGATTACGATCTAGACCAAGATGTGGATAAAGCAGATGCTCAATGTGCTGCGAATGTAGCTGTTGGTAAGGATAACTGTCTAAAAGTTTCCTTATATCATGCCGATCTTTACTGTGATGGTGTAATTGATGTCAGCGAAGCTGTAATAATACTTCAGAGAGCTAAAAATGGTAAATTCAGCCCTGAAACTGACTCTAATTACAACGGAATTCCAGATTGTAAAGAGTAAGATTTATATACTTTGATAACAATAGTTATCAAATGATAACAAAAAGTATCAAAACAAAAATAAGAGAATATTTCTTTATGCACCCTACTGTTAAGTTAAGGGTAAGGCAAATTGAAAGAACTATAAAAGTTCCCTTGCCATCAGCAATTAGATATGTAAAGGAATTAGAAAATGAAGGTATACTCAGAAAAGAAAACATTGTTAACATAACAGTATATTCTGCAGATAGAGTCTCTGGTAATTATCTATTAGAAAAAAAATTATTTAATCTGAAGGAAATACATTATTCTGGCATCGTAGATCATTTAATTGAGCAGTATGGTAATCCTCCAATTATTCTTTTCGGCTCTTACTCAAGAGGTGAGGATATTGAATCCAGTGATATTGATCTCTTCATCCAAACGCCATCAAAAAAACAAGTTAATCTAAGAAAATTCGAAACCAAACTACAGCGAAGTATACAATTGTTTAAGTACAAATTACTACATAATATTAAAAACAAGAACCTCTCCAATAATATCATTAATGGGTTACCATTAAATGAATTTATTGAGGTTTACAGATGAAAGAAAATACATGGGAAGAATGCATTCAAACTTCTGCATCAATTAAAATAACTGCTGACTTAGCAAAAGTAAGATCTTTAATTGACACCGCAAAGGGTAGAAATAATTTTTTGTAAAAAATTATGATTAAAGAAGATAATGCCAACTACATTTTCGAAGGATATTATTCCTCAGCATTGGAAATTTTGCATTCTCTATTACTTAAGGATGGTTATAAAGTTTCAAATCATATTTGTGCTTCTTATTACTTGCGTGATATTCTTAAAAAAGAAGAGTTATATCGAATATTTGATGATTGTCGCTACAAACGAAACTCACTGGTGTATTACGGTAGAACTATGGAATTTGCAATAGCACAAGAAGCAATAACTAAATGTAAAAACTTAATTGTTGAAATTATAAGATTAATTCACAACAATTGTAAAGAATAATTTATATAAAAACACCCCTTTTTAGTGATTATGGACAAATTATTAAGTATACTTACAGCAACAACTATCTTAACAGGTTGTTCTGATGAATTTTACTGCAAGGATTTAGACCCAAGATCTTATGGTGACTTTACAGCTGAAATGCAAGTCTGTGACTGGGGAAATGAAGACTTTGAACAAGACAGTAAAGACGTTTTTTTTCTTAAATTAAAAAATTCAGAAAATGAAACGGTATGTGAAGGAGAGTTAAACCCCACTGAATTGCCATTTGTCTTTGACATCAAAACATTCAACTGTGATGTGGATAAGGATGGAGAGATGGACTTCCCTCAACTAAAAAACGCCAGCTTGATTTACAACGGGAACTCATTATGTGTTGATGAACATGATCAGCAAGGAAGAAAAATATTGTCTCTATGTGATTGGGATACTGACGCACTAATTGACACCATAGACACATTTGAATACAGCAAAAATGGAAAAACACAATTAATTGATAGTAATGCAGATGGAATAATTGACACCAAAAAAGAATATGTAAATGATGAATTGGTAAAGGAATCAAAGGAAGGCAATGAACAAGGTATATTCAAGATAATCAAAGACTATGTGGGTGGAAAATTAGTAAAAGAATCTAGGGATAACGACTTTGATGGACAACCTGATTGGTTCGAGGAATTTAATGATAAAGGACTTACAAAGTTATTATCGTATACTAATGAAGAAGGAAAAACACTCACTTCTTACTTTTGGTATGATGATCAAGGAAGAAAAATATTACAAAGGACTGATGATGAATCAGATGGTATCATAGATTTTGAAGTTACTACAGTATACGATCAAATAAAAATTGAAATTAGCATAAATTTTGAGGACGGAGTAATACAGAGTGTAGTTAGAACTGAGTATCATCCAGACTTACAAAAGAATTTTATTGACAAAAATGCTAATGGGGTGTACGAGAGGATGTATGAGTACTTCCCTCAGAATGGAATCAGTAAACAAGGTTATACGACACAAAAACTGCTCAAAATTGGCTTTTACCAAGACCAAGATGAAAATAATGAATTTGATTATATAGAAAAATTCAACCTTGAAGGAAAAATGATTCAAAATTCTGATTTAACTGGGGACTATTGGCGTCATGTTTATTGGACGCTTGATGAGCAGGGTAACCCTTACCTCACTGAGATAGATAACAATGGGGATGGGAATATTGATATTACTGATGAAAATACTTTCTACAATGGAAAAGAAATCGCTAGCAAATTTACCACTTTTGAACAAGATGGTAGTGTAATTTTAATTGGATATAAATCTATATTTCATCCTAAATTTGATCAGAAATGTCCAGATTCATTGTATTATCGTGATGCTAATGTGGATTTACTAGGTAATGGAAACATTGATTATGTTGAACATATTATCTGCGATAGGTATGGTTATCCTATTGAAAACAATAAAATACCACTCTAACAAAAGTTTTATTAAATCAAATAATTTACTTAATTCATGCGATGGGCAGTTATCTTAGTTTTGTTAATATTTGTAGCGTCTGTAATAGCATTGCCACCTCCTCCTCCGGTTCCTATGAGTGGGAGTACAAGTAAGGATACTGCTAGTAAAAAAACAATTCCAACAAATTTACCTCCAGCACCGCTACCTCCGGGAGGAGTCGTGGAAGAAAGTGTTGAAGAAACCAGTGTAGACGACAAAATTGACTCCATCTTTCTATATTTATATTTCATACTATTCATAAACATCTTAGGAATAGCAGCAATTGCATATCTATATTATCAAATCAAATTAATCAATTCTAGATAGATTTATTAACCAGTACTAATTACTAATGCTATTAGAGGTGCTTAC
>CEPX01198247.1_pt1 | contig 29879 bp, 47 predicted proteins | sample 361361 | NCBI WGS metagenome assembly CEPX01 (sample SAMEA2619974, study PRJEB7988) | marine metagenome | biome: marine biome (ENVO:00000447); feature: mesopelagic zone (ENVO:00000213) & marine oxygen minimum zone (ENVO:01000065); material: "saline water (ENVO:00002010), including plankton...
TTTAATTCCTAATGCCGATTTCGAGGGGATGGGCGCAAAACCCCAGGTATCGAGCCTTGTCCTATCTCAGCTTCAGAAACAAACGGAATATTCAGACAGTAACCTACTAATTGCTGCGCTTCGAGGCGCAGCAGGACTCTACAAGCCTAACAGCAGTTAAAATCCACGGAAGCCTCATGAAAAAAATTCTATTGATAACAACCCTGGCAATGATTTCCAACATGGCAACTGCATCTGTCGAGTGTCAGGCAGAATATATTAAAGGACTGAAGGTTAGCGATTCCGGGGAAGTGATATACACAAATTCTTCCGGTATATCCCGTCTTGCGGGAACACCTGGTACGCCGATAGGTTCAAAATATATGCTCCAAACCCTTCTGGAGGCGATTGAGAATAAATACCTGGTTAACTCCTCTTTCCCCAAGGGATATAACTGCGACGCCAGCAATACCGAGATTTCAGCAGAGTGGATCACAGTTGAGAGAAGAGATTAATCTGACTGCCTATTTGGCAATAGGCAAGCTGTGATCGTAGACTCAGCAAGGGCATTTCAAGCATCTGGCTATTTAATGAATGAACCCTTGCCGCCCCTCATTTGCAAATGTCATTCTGGCTACACCAACGCTAATGTTCCCATTGCTGATAAATTACTTTCCTGCGTTCAAACGCTTCCCGTCCTCCCTCCATGATATTAACAATCTTCTTCTGACTTTCCTTATCATCGATACTTGCACCTTCGACCGTTATTTTGTCTTCATTGTACTGACAACTAACAACAAGCTCCGCATCACCATCTCTCAACGCTCGCCAGAACTCCGGCTCCAGACGCTCAAGTCGTTTGCGAATCGCCGTGGCATTTCGCTTTGCTGACGTTGGCGTGCGTTTTTGCAACACGTTCTCTACCCGAATTGCTTCATCCCACTGTTCAGGTGTTACGCCGTCCATTAGCAAACCAGCAACGATACGGCTTTCTCTCACCATGAGGGAGCCACCCGCCATGTCGCTGTCATAATGGAACTGCTTTATCAAACTCAACCTCCCCTAAGACTCTGAGCCAAACAAAAAAGGACTCAGCTTCTTTCGATCTGAATCCAGTAGGATGATGGGGAACTTAAACTCATCGGCTGCTTCATCAACGGTTATCGCCGCCTGATAACGCTGCAAGGTATAGTGTGCCAGTGCTTTTCTCACCGAAATCTGTAACCGACCATCCGGCATACCAAAATCCTTCTCTACCAGCGCCTTCTGTCCATCGTTCAGCTTGGGGTTCGGCACAATGGTTAACAGGATCTGCTCATTCCACAATGAGTCCTGCATTGGATCGGGTGACGACTCTGTAGCAGGTTTTGGTGTCCGGTCTATCCTGGACAGAATGAAGTCACGGAACTCACCACGCTTGTGGCAGTACGCACGAACATGCCAACGGAACCCTGTATAAACCAGTGTGTGCGGAGATATAACACGCTCACTCCACACAGGATTGGTCATAGAGGCGTAGAGGATTTTTACGCTGGTTTGCGTCCGACAAGCTCGTAATATTTCTCGGACTATTTCTGGCCGAACCGTGCGATCGGGCAGTTGGACAGCAGCAAGATGATCTTCGGATTCGAGAGTCACAGCGACAGATTCGCTGACCAGACCGGAAATCATATCCAGGTATTCGTTGATATGACCCTTCGTTAAGACCGGTTGGAAGTCTCCTTGCGGGACATACCCTTTAACTCCCGGATCGTGATAAAGGGAACCAGGATTGTGAACACTTATATAACGCTTAATATCAGATGAAGCCTGTTGTCGGCTAATACCAAACCAGGACATGAGCCGATTGGTAACCAATCGTCCCTCCCAGTACGCCAGCAATTCAATTGCTCTCAGCCTTAGTAGAACTTCATGCTTTTCATCAGCCATGAGTAGCCTCATTAAACCATCACACAATCAGGCTACCCCAAAATTTATTTACTGTAAAGTTTTTATACTGTAAAGCAACTTTGAGCATTCATAGTAATAGGTTGAGGATACCTGACCCATTAACCCGGATCTCAGCAACCAGATTGATTAAAGTGCCTTATTTGCTGGAAAAATGAGGCTTTTATGCGCGGAAATCAGTTAATAACCGGGGTTTTGACCATCTCAACAGTCGCTCTTATAGCATCCAACATCTATCTACACACAGAGCTGATTAACCTGAAGACCAGCACTGACCAGCCCCTCGTAGAGCACCTCTCTCAAAATGACGTGATCGCACTGGTCGATGACCGGCTATCCTCTCTGGAGAAGCGCAAGGCGCAAGAGCTCCTGTCCAACTTGGAAGAACAGTTTCAGTTAGCCCAGGCATCTACGCCGGACAACCGACTGATCTATGGTGAGCTCAACGCGAGAATTACGCTTCAAGAGTATGGAGACATCGAATGCCCTTACTGCCGAAAGATGCACGGGAGCATCAAACAAGTCGTAGAACACTCGCAAGGCGTGATTAACTGGGAATTCAAACATTTTCCCCTCGGCAGCCATAACCCGGTCGCGGCTATTGAGAGCCAAGCCATTGAGTGCGTAAAGGAAGCCTATGACAACCGAACCGCGTGGATCGCCCTGGAAAGGTTCATGATGGACACAAAAGGAAATGGCAAAGGCCTGGGTGATATTCCGGAATACGTTCGATCATTCGGACTTAACGGAAGCCTCATCGGTAACTGTCTTGCCTCGGATGACCATAAGGGCAAGATCAATCAGGATTATGAAGATGGCCGCCGCGCCGGTATTACTGCGACACCGGCTATCCGCATCCTGGATAACCAGACAGGTCAGGACTACCTCCTGAAGGGGTACCGCACGCCAGAGCAGCTTCTTCAGGCGGTACAGCAGATACTGAGCCAATAGGAGAATTGTGCCGCTGGAGTCAAAGGAGATTGCACTACAATTTCAACGCATACTGGGTCAGTAGCAATTTAAACCTCAGAGCTACCGACCCATTGAGCCGATGGGATATTCAGAGGAATACCCGGAGGAGCGAGGTAAGCGTCACCACACTCAAGCCTCCCAGAGTGGCGACAGAGTTCATCGTGTGACCACCCAGTTTCTGGAGGTGAAATCCGAAGGAAGTCTGCACTTAGATCATCATCCAACGGTACAAAAACCAAGTCATAGTGCTCAAACCCTTTCAGAATGTCAGGTTCAGCAGGTGTGAGAATATCGGTTATAAACGTTATCATCTGGGCTTCCAGCAATACAAAATCAGAGCTTCACAGGAACAAACTCATCCCCACCTGCGAAAAGACGAACAACCCTATCGCCATCCTGCCAGACGGCAACGAGCACGCCACCTTTATCCATAGATAAGCTTTTTGCCTTCTTCTCTGCCTCTTTCAGGCAGGGCACAACCTCATCGTCGGGTGCCGGATCAAGATATAGGCCGTAGCGAAAAGAAGATGATTGAATGTCCATCTCGAAGCCCGCCCCGTTACTTCTTTTCGCTGTCTTTGGCTGCCCTGCCAAGCATAGCAAGCTGCTGCTTTACCAGATTGGCGTACTCTTCACGGACGACCTTATCCATGCCGACCTGATCCCCCTTAAAGACGATCTCCTTTGCCGCCATGATTAAAGCGCCATCGAGCACACCCTGGTAGCGAGTGTCATTTCTGGAGGTGTGAATCGCCGTTCTGAGTACATCCAGTCCATCTTTGAGCGTCTTTGTTGAGTTGGATAGCCAGAACCCAATTCGATATTGGCAAGGCGCAAAGCCCATGTCAGCGCAACGGTTGTATCGGGTCATGGTGTCCTTAGCAATCACCTTTGACTTTTCATCCATCACCCTTGCGGACGAGGAGCCTTCGGTGTAATCCACCGTCAAGTGCTTCGACAAATTACTTTCTGCCACATAGTAATCCGCTGGCCAGTACCCTTTGTCTGCGGCAGACTTCATTAATGCAAAAGCCGTCTCCTGCGCCTTGGGAATTTCTTCTTTGGTGAAAAGCAGAAGCAAGGCATTGTTGACCAGGACTTCAAGCTTTCTTTCACCGGATTTAAGACGCGCCACCCAATAGCCCGGCCCTTCATGGACTATATAGGGAATGCCAATCCGCTCGTTGGCGTGAGGTGATTCAGTTGATGTGTGATCCATCCCGATAGCCAACAACAGCGTCTTGAGGACGGTATCGTCAGTGTCCAAGTTATGCCCGAATATTTCCTGAACCTTGTCAAAGGTTACTTCAGGGAACGGCTTTTCTGCCGAACTGTTCGACTCTGACGCTGCAATAGAGCTGAATAATGAAAGACTGAGCGCGACCAAGATACCTAACAACCTCATTGCTTTTCTCCATCTTCAATTTCGTCAATCAACCAATGTTTCTGATCGGAAGAGAACCGCAAGTTAATGGTTCTCGAAAAAGACCCTCTCCAGCTCTCGCAGTGATTGTTAACGACATACTCAAGCTTTGCCTTTCTCGATGGCGATCCATAGGCTTTAGCTTTCACAAGGTCAATGTCTTCACACCGGGATTCCATGTGCTCAAGATCCATTAGCCGCTGGCTTTCGTGAACCAGCTCTTTACCAGTTCTATCAGCAATGCTTACCGTCAGTTTATCGAGCTGCTCTATCTTGTCTTCGGTCCAGTAGCGTTCAAGGTGCCTCCTGGACATCCCTCGATCCATATGGGCGTAATACTTGGCCACAAACTCAATAGCAGTTTCTTTCGTAGCATTCCTCAATGCAGGATCATGACGCTCTGGCGGTCCAGCAAGGCATAGGGAGGAAATCGCCAAACCCCCAAACAGGGCAGCATACTTTGTCTTTTTCATTATCGGTCTCCAAAGTACCCCTTTCGCTCGATTTTCAGCTTGCGCCAAATAGGAAGGAGCTTTTCAATTAATTGGTCGCGATTCTTGATCGCACGGATCTTTATAATTGGCTGGTCGTCGTCGTTAGTTTCAATAACCAGCGTTGACAACCCCACAAGACCAAGAAGCCCGGCTGGAGGGCTGTTAATATCTTTGATGTCGCTGATCTCGCAGAACAACTCCTGCCGGAAGATACTTGTGATCCCCTTCGCTTCCTTGATCTTGTTTCGCGTGATAACAGTGTGCTCATAATGCACAGAGAGATAGGCGTAGAGGACGCTGATAATCGACAATCCCATAAGGCCATAACAAACCCAATAAACAGCCTCATTGATGAGAGCACTGTACCCATCGTTCAAACCTGCATCCCAGAGGAACAGTGATACGGCAGAACCGATGAAAAACACGCCCCACCAGAGAAAAGTGCCCAGGTTCACCCACTGAGAAGGCCTTCCTTCCCAGATAACAGTTTCATCGTCGTAGGAAACCGATTTTTGATTCTCGGTGTCCACCTCCTCCATCAATTGTGCCGTTTCATCATTCATCTCTGTTTCCTATGCTGCTTTCACCAAACTGTCCTTCACTAGGTTTACTGCCATGCCCAAGTCGTTCACACAGACAGCACCAATGCTTTCCAAGCAATCAAGGTCTTGCCGCATTGCTATATGCAGGTCAAAACCGATTCCACTGATGTCTGCTTCTGGTTCCGAAGCCACAACAACCAGCGTTTTAATTTCGCAGGAAGCACTCATCACTTGGTTCAAAATTTCTGTAGGACTTTCTGCTTCATCCAAATGATCAAGAATCAGCGTGTGCGTAATATCTCTAAGGCAGACTTCTCTTCTACCCCGACACTCCAACAAGGTGAAGGTATCCAGGTGCTCAAGAACGTGATAAAGCCAACGATCATTTGCTAAGACATGACTTTCGCTGATCCTGATAATTTTCACGGATTCTGCCCTCACCTCTTCGCGGCCTCATACGCACCGATCAACAACATGAAGCACATCGCCATACCAAATGCAGAGATAGCTCTGCTAATCGCCCGGTATACATCCTCTTTACTTTCGTAACGCCCGATGGACGACAACCCAATCTCAACGGCACCAAAGATGACGCTGAGTTTTGCGGACATAAAAAGCAGCAAAGGAAAAGTGATGGAAACAGGCTCACCAGAGGTGAGAATTACCATCATCAGTATTGATGCAGTGGCAACAACAATGTATGGGTAGGATTTTGGAGATCGGAACCAATTCATCGTCAGAACTCGACCAATCCACCAGCAACCGGATCATATTGTTGCCAAACCTTTGCTGGAACCTGGTACTCCGCCCTTTGGTCCGACAGCCCTAGATAAATTGCTATACAACGAATGACATTCACACCATGCTGGACAGCCTCAGCAACAAAGGCGTAATAAGCTTCTGTGATCGATGTCGCCACCACCTGAAACCGATACTTTTTCATGTCAAAGGAGTACACGTCCGCACTGAATGCCCTTTCAGATTTCCTTGCACTAAAGTCAACATGAACGATATTGCTCACATGAAATCCCCTGTCTAACGAATGTAATAGGCCGCGAGCAGTACCAATGCGCCAATAGTGATCATCACATTGATCTGGCGGTCCTGAAGAATCAGGTAATCTCGCTGCTGCTTATCCAGCTTGCCTTGGCGATAGAGACGGTTAACTGCGAATCTGACAAAGGGTGTACTGATAAACATCCAAGCCTCCACTTTTTATTGGAAGCTATGGTATGAATTCTGTAGAGGAAAAGGAGGTTTAAAGGGTCATGCGAGAATGACCCTTTATAATTTAGGAAGGTTGAAGTTCGGGCTCGATGTCTTGCGCGAGGATTTGTTCAACCAGGTATATTTGATAAACAAGATTCGCCAATTGCTTGAGATTCCGAGCACTGCCAATCCACTGATTCAGATCACCCTTCTTCTGGTGAGCCATCACCACCAAACTACTACGGGATCGAATAGCCGGATTGATCTTGCCATATTCCAGGTAATCCCTGAACTGAACCTCCTGCGCTATCGAGAGCAGCTCTCTTTTGGCTTTATCAAGCACGGTCTTGTCCTGTCGGTAAAGGACACCGAGAGGAGTTACCCTAGCCAGCGCCCGAGCAGCGCTATACATGATGAACTGACCACCAGCGATGTAATGAATCAACGCGCCAGTCAGGAAAACTGAAGCAACATCCTCAGCCCACCCAAGGGCGTCCAACCGCAACGCTGCCAGGTAGAAGGCGTAACCCACCCCCAGCCAGATGGTAATGGTACCCAATAATGCGATCTTCCGATGATGAGACAAAGAGAGTCCCTCAAAGGTCGCCGCAGACAGATCCACACTCAAAAACTTGTAGTCCATGCTCGTCTCCTGATTCGATTAAATCCACTATCTCACGAGTCCTGAAACTAGCAACTGCCAAAAACTCCACTAGGAGAGTCTTGGACGGACTCAGGTTGTTGCGTATAGTATGTATTGTATGTACGATACATACATACATTTGATACAAAGCAGGCAAGATACCCATGAAGATCAAACCGGAAATCAAAGAAAGGATCGTTGAGGCCGCCAACGCATTGGTTGCCGAGGGCAACGAGAACCCAACCAATGAGCAGGTGCGCGAGCGCATGGGGAGTGGATCGTTATCCCACATTTCTCCCGTCATGCGAGAATGGAGAGAGTCACAAAAGGCACGAGTTGTAGCGGCCCTTGAAATTCCATCTGAGCTGAAAAAAGCCATCGAGACTTCTCTCAGCCAGGTGTGGACAGCAGCGAGTAAACTGGCTTCTGCTACCGTTGAAAAAATACAGCAAGAAGCCCAAGCCAATATAGACGCCGCAGCCCATGAGAGAGATGAAGCTCTGAATGAGATTTCTCGTCTGGAGACACGTATTGCAGATCTTCTCACACTGGAGCACGAACAAGGTGAAGAGATCCAGAAATTGAAGTCCGACCTGGACGCTGCCCAGGGAGAGAATGCGCGGTTTCAGACTGAATTGGCTGCCCTGTCCGCACGAGTTGACGAGCGAAACGAGCAAATCAAAGGCCTCAAAGAAGAATTGAAAGAAGCACGAGACGATAACAAGTCACTTCAGGCTGAATTGGTTAATATTGCAAAAGAGTCGAAAATATAATTCAACGTTATTTGGCCATTCAGCATACAAGGAGGAACAATGTTTGAGGATCTGATAAAAGAAATGAATCGAATGAATGGGCAATCAGTGTCTGTTGAAATTGAGTCAGACGACAAAGGATATATAGACAAACAATGCCCCAATGAAGATTGTGAGTTTATATTTAAAGTCAACAAAGATGATTGGGCAAATATCTTTAAAGATGAAGCAGTCTGGTGCCCACTTTGCCGACATGAAGCAACCTCAGATAAGTGGTTTACAATAGCTCAGGTTGAACATGCAAAGGCAGAAGCATTAGCCGTAATAAAAGGTAAGATTCATAACTCGCTTCGAACTGGCGCTCAAAAGTTTAATCGTCGCCAACCAAAGAACAGCTTCATTTCAATGTCAATGAAGGTAACAGGCGGAACTAAACGGACATATACAATTCCAGCAAAAGCTGCTGAATTAATGCAACTGGAAATCCAGTGCGAAGAATGCGAATCACGATTTGCTGTCATCGGTAGTGCTTACTTCTGTCCCGCTTGTGGCCATAACTCTGTAACCCGAACATTCCACGATTCCTTACGGAAAATTCGAGCTAAAAAGGATAGCCTTGATGTCGTTAGAAGTGCTTTGATCGAATCAGTCGGCAAGGACGAAGCGGAGCTAACTTGCAGATCGCTAATAGAAACATGCATAGGTGATGGTGTGGTTGCTTTTCAAAAATACTGTGAAGGAATGTATCAGCGATTCGGAACGCCCCCCTTCAATGCATTTCAGCGTTTAGATCAAACCAGTGAACTTTGGAATAAGGCTTTTCAAGAGGGGTTAGATTCATGGCTGTCTGAAGAAGAACTCAGATTACTTGGAGTTCTTTACCAGAAGCGCCATCTATTGGCACATAATGAAGGAATAATCGATAAAAAGTATACGCAAAAATCTGGAGACCAATCTTACAAGGAGGGTCAACGATTAATCATCTCACCTAAAGATGTTGAATACATGGTGTCTTGTTTAGAAAAGTTGGCTCACGGCATTGAGACTGGTTGCAGCAGAATACAAAATTAATGGTTCATCTGAACTAAATAAAAGAAAAAGGCCTCCGAAGAGGCCCTTAACTGTTATTCATCAAATCCCTTTATGCCAGACTGGCTCGCTTTTACTTCAATGTCTTTCCAAGAGTGACGCTCTTGCACATAGGCGCGAACGGCAATCCCAGTAAACAGTAGTAATAACGCAACAGCTAACAGCATTAAAAGATTCATGACTGTGATCCACATAACTTGTACCCTCTTAGTTAAATAATCCCAGAGAAGCCTTTTGTCAAGACTTCTTCCCGGTCCTACTCATCCGGAGGGCAAGTAGGTCGCAGATCAGCTCTTTTAGAGCGGTTGAACTTGCTTCAAGAGCATCGAGGACCAAATAGCCAATCACACAGTACATAGCCAGAGAGACAGACAGGTAGTCTATCCAAGACATAGCTTGTGCCGCTAACAGTGATTTGGCGACATGGCCAACGAAGATACCCAGCAAACCGAGAAGACCAAGCTTCAACGATTTAAACAGGGCAATTCTCCTGGTGCAGTCCATCTTGGCAATCAACAGGTCCGTTGTGCGGAGCCTGCTGATTTCCCTGAACATTCTACGATTATCCATACTACACCTTCCTTTCGTTTAATGACCTCAACGTCCGGACGGATGTAGCCCCTGAAGGGCAACACCCTCCAGGGTCGAATTCATCGTATGTTGGTGAATTACTTCACCAGTGGTTTACCTGATCTACTCCGCCGAACATTGATTCGCTCAAGGACTTTTCTTTTCGCTTCAATACTTGGATCGAAACAAATTGACATTCCCAAAGTGAGCAAATGAACTTCGCGAAGTTGATCGTCTGTCATGTAATTTCTTTCTGTAAAACCGGATGGAACTAATCCTGGATGGCAACCATCTAGAAGCATTTCCATCTTTTTATTTGCCTCGACAAATATATTATTCAGTCGAGACGTGGACTCGTCACAGCCTAGTTTGTTAACCAGACTTATGGCCTCCAATTCGTCCGCATTAAAGCCGAGCTTTCGCTTTGTATATTCAAGGTCAAAATAGTGAGTATGATTAGCTCTGTCATACTCTCTCGCGGCCTCTTCAAGCGTAATTACGCCACTTAGAAAATCCCGTCGTATTGACTCATCAAAGCTTGGTATGTCGAAAGGAACGTTACGTTTAGCGTATTTTCCACTCATTATGATCTCCTAGTATTGAGGAAACCTACAGAAACACTACTCCCCTAATGGGGAGCGTGTCCCCATAGGGTTGTAGTTGAGGTAGTTAGGCTTGTTTCAGCTTGCTAAAAGTTAGTACCTGGTCGATAAGACCAAAGCCACTGGCATCCCTTTTCAACTGATCCGCCCAATCAACACCTTTTTCATCGGTATCGAGAATCGGCGTTGGTGGTAACAGGTCGATAACGCGAATACCTTTAGGCGCTAAATTTGCCCGAAGAATTTCCGCCGCATTCTCCCCTGCTTTGTTTCTGTCTTTATCCACAAAATTCAGAATCGTATGCACGCCCTCTGGAGGAACGAACGATTGAAGTATCGTGTTGGACAGGCCCGGCCAAACGGGAAACTGCTTAGCCTGGTATACCGCGAGCGCAGTTTCCAGACCTTCAGAGACTCCCAAGTAACCGTTTTGTGGTGCAAACAACCGAATATGCCGCCCCTTACTGCGTTGATTCACAGAAGGCGTCATCTTCTTAGGTTTATGAGTTTTGCCGAGATTTACCTTCAATCCACCTTTAGTGATGAACGTCCGATGTATCGCGACTGGCTCTCCCTCGTTATTGCGCACCAGAGACAGGACTGCTCCGAACTTACCGAGAACGTTGCCCTGTTTGTCTTTGTAGTTAAGACAAGGATGAAACCGCACATCGTTGGCAGACAATGCAGCAGTATTCACCCAACGGTAGCTGAAGTAAGCCCGAGCTGGATAAGCTGCAAGATCGGTCAAAGGCAATGCCTCTTTCCAAATCCTGTTCAGCCACTTGCGCAGACCCTCTTCATCTACAGGCTTAGGCTTTGGTAGATATTTCGGTCCAGCCTCGACAGGTTTATCACCCAACCAGGCATCAAGTTCATCGTAGACCTTGGTAAAGGACCAATCATTTACCCACATGAGCATATCGATCCCTTCCGGGATAATACGCCATGACTGTTTTACTCCACCGCCTGTGTAGTTGGCGTCTTTGAAAAGCCTAAAACCGTCCGTTCCACCTTCAACCGGGCAGGGTACATTCGTACCGAGGTTGTCGATAGCCTGATCCAGTGCTGGCGCGAGTGCTTTGAAAGCAGCAAGCCAACGGCCTTCCATTCGGCGCTTCATTTCAGTTGAGTTTCGTTTCTTCATAGGTATCTCCCTCTGACAGTTTCACCACATTTTTCAGTTCCACTGTCAGCCAGTGAAACAAAGGGGCGAGGCCCCTTTATCAATGCACGGAATGAACGACTCGCTTGTACGGTACCCATTGCTCCATAACAAACTGATAGAACAGCTCTGTTACTCGCTCCGGGGTATAAACCGTGATTTGGCGAACCGGTGTACCGCGTGCATTTACCTGCTGATGTTTAATTACATTTTGTTGAGTATTAGACATGGTGTTTACCTTTCGTTGAGTGAGGGACACACCATGCCCATAGGGACACAGTGTTTATGTCCCAGGTTTGGGTTGAGTTAGCTCATGAACTTGCGTTTGTAGTAACGCAGCCAATCAAGCATCTTGTCGGGATCGACTCCACAAGCGAGGCAGCATTGGTTGAACGAGAACGGCAGCTCCCGATCTTCCGAAATAATCCACTCCCAGGCGTCATCAGATGGCTTACGTTTCTGGCCACCACGACTTTCACCAAAGGCAGATTTCACTGACTCGATTAGTAGGTTTTCCCGAAGGTACGGAATGTCTTCATCGGTAAGGATCTTCTCCAGGTCACCCTCGAACTTTGTGTCGTTCTCAAGCGCCTCAAGTAAGTCCATCAATGACAGTTGCTCCATAGTGGACCTCCCGGTGTAGCGGGAAGACACACCTCACCCGTGCGGGGGAGATGTATCCCCGCAGGGTGTTGAATAGATCAGGGCTTTCGGTGGCTATATCTGTCCTCTTTCAGCAAGAGAGACACAGCCATCGACCCCAACCACAACATGGTCAAGTGTTCGGATATCGATCAAAGCAAGCGCCTCCTTCAACCTCTGCGTAATGCGGATGTCGGATTGACTAGGCTCCGGATCGCCCGATGGGTGGTTATGCGCGAAAATCACAGCAGCGGCATTGAGTTCTAACGCTCGCTTAACAACCTCACGCGGATAAACGCTTGCAGCATCCAGCGTTCCTTTAAATAACTCCTCAAAACGTATGACACGATGTCGGGTATCTAAAAAAAGAGCGCAGAACACCTCGTATTCATAATTTTGAATAAGCGTTTTCATATGTGAAAAAGCAAGTGAGGGGCTGTTTATGACCCGCCCCTTAGCAAGTTTTTTCTTTGCCAATTTTCCAGCCATATCAAGAATTTCTTCTTCTGTAACTGGAGCAATCACTTCGTAAGCTCCTGGTTGTTCGCCAGTTGCTAATTTTTTAAATTTCATGGTTTATCTCCAGATAGCGGACAAACCATCCCCAGCGGGGATGATTCCCCACTGGGTAGTTGAGTAATTGGTTAATGCAGGTCGAGGAATTGGCCAGCAATCGTGAAAAGCGCTTTTTGAAGCTCCTTCACATCGTTGATCACAGACCACTTCTCGAAGTACTGACTAACCGCAGTTGAGCCGATACCAATTGCATAGGTATCAACGTGACCAGCAACAAGGTCGTTCAAATATCGAACTGCTCCCCCATTATTTGGGGCACCATCAGTGATGATGATGAGCACCTTGCGCTGACGCTTACTCGCCACTAACTCTCTGGCGGCATACAACATGGCTTCTGCCAATGGTGTACCGCCACTTGAGCAAACAGCGAATCGTCCCAGACCAGCACGAACAGGCTGACCACGATGCAGTATCGGACTGACCTCTCCACCAATACCCGGAAACATCGACGCAGCGATGTCACACTTCGGGATAGTGGATACAGCCAATGCCAAGGACACCGTGGCTTGATTTGCGACTTCCTGAATTCGATTCATGGAACCGCTGCAATCAAGCAGCACATGAACCGCAGTGTCAGGTCGTTGCATCTCCTCTCGCTGGATAAACACCCGCGAATCGCCGGTTGGCAGTCTGGCCAGGCGTTTGCCGTCTACCCGCTTGCCTCTGGTATGTAACCATTGCTTTTGACGGGTTTTGGCTTGCAGCAGACCGAGCAGGCGCGACCGAATAGTTGAAGAGGCAAGAATGCCGGTTTTCAAACTACTGGTATCACCATGATTTCTGGCATCACTCCCCACGCTGGACGTATCAATGGCCACACGTTCTCCATCGTTGTCTTCACGGGCTTGATCTGCCAATTGCTCTCGTAGCTGCCCAACGGCATCCTCTGGCAGATTGGTCTCGTTTATGAGCCGCTCATGCAAAGAAGCACCGTTGCCACCTTGAGGTTGACCCTGATCACCGGACGAATCCGATGCACCTTGGGCCGACGATGACTGGTTTCCTGACCCAGTATCCTGAGCCTGGTTGCCGTTGCCATCACTGTCTGCGCTGGACTGCTGTGAGTCTCCTGTCCCCTGGTTAGCATCACCACCGTTCGATGAGTCTGCCTTTCCCGGTTGAGGTTGTGATTCGCCGTCACCACTTCCACCCGATCCACCAGCTTGTTGGCTTTGATCACCTTGCGATGAATCGCTGCTTTGCTGCTGTTGTTCCTGGTTTTGTTGCTGTTGGCGTTCCTCTTCTTCAGCATCCTTCAAGGCCTTGAGTATGGCTCTCGCCAACTTCAGGCAGTCGTCGCTACAGGTTAAGTTGTCCAAGTGTTTTCCAAGCAAGCCATCCAAACGGACGAAAAAACCTACCGGAAATGTCTGTTCAACCACCCGTTGGCTTGACTCCGCCAGCGGAGTTGAAGCGTCCCGATGCAGCACCTCCGATCGCAAGCGATGTAAGAGGTACTGAAACAACTGGGTTGCTTCATTGTCTTCAGGCGTCGCGGGAGGGCTCATGCCCTGCTCCACGATATAGCTCCACATGGCATTCAGCGTAAACTGAGTACCAGGAAACACTTCCTGAATGAGACGCTCGATCCTGATGTCCTCGATGAGGTTGGTACAGGATTTCTCCATCGGACTTTTACACTTTTTCAAGGTGTTGAAATCCGATGATCGAACATGCGCAGCTTCGTGAGCGAGATAGCCAAACAACACTTCTCTCAACTCACTCATAGCGTTCAGCAAAGGCAAGTAAATGGTCTCGCCATCGGTGTATGCGTCCGTGCCAGACAGCACAACATTGACACCGAACTGTTCGCCATAGGCAGCCGCAACAATAGGTAGAGCCCTTTCCAGGGCGGTTTGCAGTTTGTTCATACGAACCTCCCTAGAAGTAAGCCCCAGCCGATATGGTGTGTGTTGTCACAGCCGCAGGTTGGGTTGATTTTGGTATGGTTGGCTCTGGTCCAGACGAGCTGGAAACCGTTACCGACCGTTTCATACCCTCTATGAGCTTGCTTACTGAAAATTGCCCATCAATGATTCGTTCAAGCTTGTCGCTGTCAGAACACATTGAAAGGAAGGTAAGCACTTGCCCAAATGTCGAGTGATCCTGGTCAATCATTTCCATCGGAATGGCTTTTTGCAGAGCAAAAAACTCATTAAGTACCTTCAGGATGCGACCATTACCGAACGACAAGGTATCGAGTTTCTTGATAAGAGGATCGAGCTGCTCAGAGAGGTTCTTACCGCTGATTGACCGTTTCCGGTCCAACATGCGATCAGACATCTGTTTGCAGGTTAAACCCACCTCATGCAAGATCTGGTTCGCCACTTCATTTTCGTCAGGCTCGAAGCCTTCGAGTGGCTGTAGCTTGTAAAGCTTGATGGAGAATTCAAACGACTTTGACACCGTTTCCCGGTCAGGAACCTGGTCACGAATGATGTGCGCAAATTCGTCGTTCTCCGCGATCCACGCTTCTTTGTTCCGGTCGAAATCAGCAAGAAATACCTGCAACTCCGAATAGAACGTTTCCTTGATGTCTTCGAGTTTGGCCAAAAGACCTTCTACAACATCATCGGGAACGGCAAAGCCGCCCATGAAACGTGTACCCTCAGCTAAACAAGCTCTTTCCGCCGCTTTACGCTTACTCATTAAAGGGTCGAGCGCCTTTGGTGGAAATATCTTCTTTCTGCCCAAATCGAGCAGTTTTTCTGGCGGCAATTTGCCGTCAGCGCCTAAGTGAATGTCGCTGTCTCGGGAGGCCTTTTTCTCTCCGCCCCAGCAGCGCATTTTCAAATGGACGAGTGTGGTCCCACGGATAAATTCCATGTGTATCTCCTTGTAGAGAAAGTGGTTGAGTTAGCTAGTTACCTAGCGAGATTGAGTGTTTGGCCTAAAGGCCAGAGGAGGTTGAGAGTAGGACAGTTGCCCATCCAGGTTGGCGACAGTCAGAAAAACGCGGCCTTTGTCTCTGTACGGATAACCGTCAGATCAATCGGAGCGTCAATACATCCCATCATTATTGCTAATGGCTTGATGCCAGTTACTGAGGTGTAGTGCGAAAGGTTATGCTGTCTGGCTACGCCATCGACATATTCCTTCCAATCACCACTTGTCCGGTTACCAAACCATCCGTTGTGTTCAAACAACCCAATGGCATAGGAACGAACATAGTCCTCAATGTCCGCAAACCTCTCAGGGAGAAGCTCACTTCCATCATTAGCAATCTGCATGATTTCCGTAGATAACGGAGAACCTGCAACATCATTTAGGTAACGGCGTAGACCAAACAACAACAGAAGGGCCAAAGGCCCCTCCATGTAGTCAGCACCACCGCTCTTTTTTCCGGCATATAACGCTTTGTAAGTCGGGAGCTGAATTAACCGCTCTAACTCCTCATTGCTATGCTCGGAAACCAGTTGAATAGTGATATTCAGATAGTCACGAATCACATTCACAGGAACCTGATTGGACACCCGGTACCACAAGGCATCTGGTAACTCTTCGGATTCTTCAGTTGCCTGAAGAAAAGGAACAACCACGTTGTTTTCAACATCGATAGTGACGTTTTCCACTTCGCGATAGCCCTTATCCAGCTTGCTTTGCATTAAAGCTGACCACGTTTTGTAGCCAACTTTCTTGCTTTGAAGCTTGGTTCCGCGTCTACCAAACCAAACGGTGTGCGAGTTATCCGCATTCGCTACTTTGTTGATAGCCCAAATCTTATCGGAGCTGCCATCCTGGTAATGAAGTACGACGAAATCATTGCTCATGCTGCCTCTCCCTGTTGCCAGGTTGAGCCAAACACGTCTCTAGCAATTTGCTCGATCGCAATCTTCTGTTCCGGTTCAGCCTTTGCAAGCAATGACTGATTCAAAGCATAAGCGAGCGCGTTAGGCGCATTGCGAAACACCAGGGTTAACTTTGCCCATCGGCACAAGGCACGAGTAGACATCGTAATGGTCAACGGCGTAGCCGATTCCTCTCCACCAATGAACAGCCTCCGGATCTGGTTCGCAACGCGAATCATGTTCCGACGGATTTCTTCGGGAAGCTCTGGTGTCTTCTTTTGGAGGATCATCATTTCGACATCCTCGGTTGGATAATCAACTTCGACCATCCTGAATCGATCCATAAAGGCAATATCCAATTGGTTAACGCCTTGATACAGCCCGGTACTGTCTCCAGATCCCATGCTGTTGCCATTGGCAATGAATCGAAAGTTTTCATGTGCGCGAATCACCTCTCCTCCATTGGTTGCAATAACCAAGGGATGCCCTTCAAGGACATCATGCAGACCAGCAAGCTGACCAGGATCAGCGCGGTCGATTTCGTTCAATATGAACAAGTGACCTTCACGCATGGCAACGGCTAGGGGTCCATGCAGGAATTGCATGGTGCCGTTGACCAGTTTCCAGGTACCTACCAGATCATCAAACTCCATACGACTGTGAGCCGTGAAGGATTGAACTGGCCAGCAAAGCCGAGCGGCTACCTGGTAGGGCAAGGTTGTTTTACCGGCACCATAGTGACCGGAAAAATACAAACCATCGCCATCGGGGTCATCCAGAAAACTCAGGATGTCGCGCAAGGTTTCCCGACGAAACACATAGCCATCATCGCGGTTAGGCACATGAGGGTTCTGTGTGTCAGCAAAGCCTGCTGTGATGACCTCAGCGGGTACATCAAGGTTGAAAGTAGTGCGAACAGCTAAAGCTTGATCACGATGTGTCATGGATGTGCTCCTATTACATTATGTTGAGGTATAAGTCACCCCAGCCAGAAGCACACCGACCACCCAGTAGGTGATGATGGCCTACTGGCGTGGTAAGACTTTAAATGTTGAGTAGGGATATACAGCCGCAGCCGTCGTGTCCGTTTCAATATCCGGAATAGACACTTATTTTGTCGTGCGAGCACGATCAAAATTCTGTGAAGACGATTTCGCCTTTCTTATAGCCACTCCGTTTCCAGAATGGACATAAGGAAGGCAGATACTCAACGTATCCGCCTCGCCTCACATAGAGTAGTAAGGCGCAATACAAGATGCAGATTCTGATAACAGACTGCATCTCTATGCATGTATTGCCCACGTCCTTCGGAGCCGCCATTAAGCAGCCGACCGAAATATGAAACCATTCTCTGTGCTGTAGATTGCTTCAATGATTTCATCTTTAGCAACTTTCATCTGGTAGTCGTGATAGATGCATATTCCATGACGCTTTGTGCGCACCACGGTCATATGGCAACCGCCGCATTCTGACATTTTGTCGGCTTGCGCGATCGCAACCGAAACGGCGGATTCTATTCGAGCACCAGCAACTGATTGCTGTACTTGTTCTTCAGTCATTACGAAATGTGTCATAGCGAATCTCCTAAATTTGATTGAATTTGAAGCCCACAGGCTCCCTAAAACGTTCTCAGCGAAAACGCTTTAGGGAAGCCTGCGAACCTCGCCTCCAATCAGGAGTACCCGCTATGTTTGGCTCCCTTGCTTACGGGCAAGAAAGCCGAAATTCTTGTCTGGTGCCCGATGTTGGACAAGTCAAATATTTGTACCCTGGGGCTACAAGCTCCCCAGGGCATCACACTTAAATTCACATATCAGAAGTAAGCAGATTTCACCGTAGTCACAACCTCACCAACATCCGTATTAACGAGTTCATCTTCAGACCTGCTGAAGCGAGACTCCTCACGAGACGCTTTGCGGTAGGACTCCAGTTCATCGGTTAGGTCTTTATCTGGGAACGTGTCCTTCAGATAAGCGCCATAATCGATACTGCCCTTCTTCATGAATCGGGTAACTTTCACGCCACCAATGTCCGCCTGCATAAACGGACCCATCAACGTGATCATTGCCTTCTGAATCCCCTTCTGCTCTTTTTCAAGAACTTTCAGTTCATCTTTAAGTGCTTGTATGCGATGGTGCTGCGTGCGCCATGCATCAGCATACGCATCCCACTTGAACTGCTGATCTCCAGATTCCGGTATATACCAGTCTCTTTCAGGATCAGGCTCAGGGGGCGTATTGGTTACTACGTGCTCCCAAAAGAGCTTTGCCGCCTCAAGGATTTCATTCTCCCTTTCAGGTGTTAACGTGACAGAAAAATCTAGGTCCTGACCGCCTTCTTTATAAAAAATCAGGCGACCGGTTGTCGTCCCAGCAACCGTACATTGAGCATGGACTTGCGCCTCATACAATTTGTACGTACTGGATTCGACACCTTTCTTTTCGATGTCATCCCACACCGATTCACTGGGGGCCTTGAACTCAAATGGTTGCATTGCTGAATCGAGCCCATCAAAGCTCGCACGCAAGACATCCCATCGAGCGCATTCCCCACAGAGCGGAAGCAGAACCTCACCATAACGACCTTCGGCCAATTGGCGAGCTTCATCTTCAAGGCGAACACCACGTTTTACATTGGGGTTGTTGGATATATCAGGAGCATTAATACGCCCGACTTTCTCCGCCCAAAGTTGCCAACGTGTCTTGTATGGACTGAGCCCAAGGATGATCGGAATATCCGATGCCGTAACTCCCTTAGACCGCCATTGCAACCACTCATCTGAACGCTGATTAAGATCAACTACTTTCATATTTGACATTACTGATTCCTCTAAATAGAGGTAATGCCATCTCCACTGGAGTAAGCATTACCCCAGTGGGTTGAGTGATAGATTGGTTAATCTCAGGCTGTTAACGCTTGAGACTGAAGAGCTTTTGTCAGTGTTTTGGTTGAAGCACTGTCAGGTGTACTGCTGACCAGTTGACGACACAGTTGTGCGAACAGGTTTGCGTACAGCTCAGTAGGTAAATCAGCTACCGGAAAAGAAGGGCTTTGGTTCGCTCGCGCTTGCTCAGCCTTATAAATTCCGATGACACACCAGTAATCCGCTTTATCAGCTTCAGTATCTGGAATGTGCTGACCGGCGTGGACAGGGCAGATTTTGAAGGACTCAAAATCACGAAGCTGATCCACATTGTTGAAGTAGAACAGAGTTGTTCTGTAGTTAGAGTTGGAAGTGATCATTGCTATTCCTTGTAAAAAAAGGGGCAATGCACCTCCACTGGAGTAAGCATCACCCCAGCAGGTTGAGTGTTAGTTGAAATTAGGCGTTAATGATTTTCTGCTCGTGCATTTTCGCTTCAGACTCAGCCTTGGCCTTATCCAGTTCGCTATATGCAAAAGACAGTTCAGCAGGATTCTTGATCCGGCTTTCCATTAACTCCCGACACGCTTCAAAAGCATTTTGCTTAACCGCACGGTCTACCAGTTGTTTCACGGTATTCTGTACAGTAAGCGGTACTTCATCACGACTCGGCGGAGGCGGTAACATTCCTACGGTTGCCATATCTTTCGACAGGACGGCGAGGCCTTCTCCATTTTCCTCATTGAGGATCTGGAGAGCTTTAGCCAGTCGAGGCGTAGACTTTGGCCACCATTTGGAAGCACGCTTCACTACCGATTTCAGTTGCATCTGATCTTCCCAATCGACCCAAGGGCCAAGACCTTTCTTGAAGGCCTCTGAGACATCCCTAATCTTGTCCATGTCCGCTTTGGACATAGGTTCGACCAGGACACCCCCAGAAGGAAGTTCCGCGATACAGTAGCCACCTCGAACGGCTCCTCTTTCCGTAGAAAAAGGGTCGCAGAAGTGGTCTGGTTTCTCGGCTGGACCTTTGTAGGTGAACTGATCTTTCTCATAGACAAGTTCAGCCTTGGCCCAGCGAATTGCACCCGTTTCAACACCGATAGTGATTAATCCCCGGTAGGAGATGTCGAGCATCACTTTCGGGTCTTCGTTCTTGCGTAATCGTCGCGGTACCAGATAGGCCAGACCCTGGTTAGGGTTCAGCGTCAATCCGACTGCCGCTACGTTGTACATCGCCAGGCGAAGACTCGATGGGTTTTTCTTGGCGACATCCAGCAAGTAGCTGTTATTCATCAAGAGTTGGGTGGCAAAGATCTGCTCCTGAAAGAAGTCCAGACCGGAACCAGAGAATTTGTCCTTGGCGGACTCAATTGCCTGGTGCCATTGGTTAGTGGGCTTTTGCGCCACTTGGTTTTGCGGTTGATTCATAGGATTGCTCCAGGTTGCTAGTTGAGTATGTGAGGTATAATGACCCCAGGAGGTATTGAGATATGCAAACCCAAGACTACATCGTGGATGACCAAGGTAATTTCAGGTTTACAAGGGTTGGTCTCGACAATCAGGCTCCGCTACTGGCAAAAGCCGGTATCGATGCCAAAGCTATCAAGACGTATGCGGAGTACATCCAGGCAAGACAGGCGGCGAGCCCGTACTTTATGGAGTATCTGCAAGAGGAGACCGATAACCGATTGAACGGCAAGCCTGACACATTAGAGTGGCAAGCAATACGATCCATTGCTTTTGGTACTCCGGAAGAGCAAGACCAGTTGCTCGAAAAGTTAAAACGCAAACAAAGCTTTAAGCTTGTTTAGCTTCTCTTCGGGCATTAATTTCTTCGATGATTTTGGCGCGAAGCCATTTCAACGATGAAACCTGTTCTTTGTCGGTGAGCATACTGAGCATATCTTTCGACGTGTTCAGCATGTGCTGAAGTTGTTCATCGCTCGCTGTTTCCAGCCAGAAATAAACCTCTTTTCGTGAAAAGCCCATAGTCATTCTCCATAGAGAAAATGATGGGGCTTACCCTGTAGGGGAAAGTCCCCATCAGGGTGAAACAAGCTTTAAATCAGTTCATTCAGAAGGGAATATCCATGTCATCGAACGAGTCGAATGATGGTCCCTGAGCCATGAACTCCTGACCGGCAGCTTGTGCCATTGGTTGTGACGGTTGTCGCTGAGGAGCCTGCTGTTGTGCAGGTGCAGCTTGACCATCTCGGTTGTAGTAGCGAGGCAGTTTCTTCGGAAAATCATTCACCACAATTTCAGTGGTATAACGATCGGTACCGCTTTGATCCTGCCATTTGCGCGTGCGCAATTCGCCTTCTACTTGAATGAGATCTCCAGGCTCAAGCTTGTTGTTCACATGCTCGGCGCACTGGTTAAATGAGACCAAACGGTGCCATTCAGTATGCTCATTCCAATCGCCGGTTTGCTTGTCCTTAAAGGATTTCGTTGTTGCCAACGAGTATTGCGCGACCGGCTTTTGTGTTTTGGTGTAACCCAATTGCTTTTGACCTACACGGCCAATAAGAATGACTTTCTGATACATGATGTATCTCCTATTTAGTCTGTTGTGGAGGATGTTCAATCAGTACAGGTTGGCGCTTTCCTGATTGAAGGAGGTTGTTGTTACGCATGTGCTGAAGTTCCAGCGGTGTAACAGCGAAGATCGGCTTGATCGTGACTTCTTGAGGCTTGTTCTTCATCAATCGCTTGATGAGGTGTTTGCCTGCAAAGCAGATCAACTTGAAAGCTATCTTGAAAGGCAGCTTTACGAATTTACCAGAAGCTTCCAGAGCTTTATCGCCTACGCGAAATCCAAACTCTATGGCCTGCATGGCAATAACCGACCCAAAGAAGAAAACAAACAGCGCTATGCAAAGCATAATAAGTTCCATTTGTTGTCCCCTTAGTTTGATGAAGTTTTGAAGCTATAACCGTGGTCCGTGTCGTACACGATCTCGGCAATATCATCCCTCATCAGAACAGAGAATTCCGGCAGAACCAGAACATCACCTGCTGTAGTTACGCACACTTTGAAATTGCCCATATGAGCTTTTTCATTTGCTTTTGCGATAGCCTGCTGAACATCGTTCTTAGGACTTCCGGAAAGCTGCTGATGCGCATTGAAATCGAAGTTATACATAAAGTGTCTCCAATTAATTGGTTGAGTATTTAGCCAAAACGCCGCAGCGTTCGTACCCGTTTCATGGCTAGATTGGGGGTACTTATCAGGTGCCATTGTTAAAACAACAACAGCAACAAGATTCGGAGACACACGAAGGTGGTTTAGGGCTGTTCTCTATGGACGTGCAGAAAACACGCCTAAACGCCCTGGAAAAAGGTGTGAAACGAAATAGTTGGAGTAAAAGGTGAAAGCCTTGAAGGTAAAATGCTTGGAACTTTAGGAGGTAGACTTGATGTTGATACAGCCGTGAATGCTACGGCAGAGGAAGGTTGTTCAGTTGGAGCCAAGCTTTTCAGCTCGGTGCCGTCTATGTGACTCGATAAGGCACCTTTGATTGAAATATGGACGCTATACGACCACACGATAAAAGTTACATCAAATATGCACTCTTCGCAAGGCTTTAAAGGGACCCCACCCTTTGACCCATTTATTGCGGCATTTGAGTCTTCTTCTCGTTATGTTGAACATCAATAATTATTTATTTAGTGGTGTTTTATATGACGACCAAGCGGAAAGCTGCTCTCATCCTGCTCCTTGAGGGGCTGGCCAGCTCCGGATTGCAGATGATCACCATCCGCCAGACGGTACCATTCGTTGGAAGCTCGGTGCTTTGCACTTCAATCATCATCAGTTGTTTCCTGGGCGCTCTGGCGTTGGGATACTATTGGGGTGGCCAACAGGCTTCTGAGCGGTATGCCAAGTCCCTGGTAATGAACCTGATTGGTAGCATCGCCCTGTTTGGTATTGGGCTGTCTTACAGCTTTGTGAGCTTCTTCTTTCTGTCCATCGCAGACATCACCCAAGGAACGCCCTATTTGGGCAATCCCCTGATCCACCTATTCCTGTTCAGCCTGCTTATAATGTCTCCATTGGTGTTTTTTCTTGGGCAAACCGTCCCATTACTGCTCAACACCGCAGACCACGACACCCGCAAGAGCGAAGCCACGGGCAATGCCACGGCGCTAAGTACGATTGGTAACGTGCTTGGATGTTTGATCACATCCTTGCTGCTCATGTACTTCCTTGGCGTTGGGTACTCCATTTTCATCAATTGCCTGATCCTCGCGGTATGCCTCTGTTTCTTGGTTGATTGGAACAACAGCAAAACGAAGTATGTGGTTGGTGCAACTTTATCTTTCCTGGTCATCGCGTTCACGCTGAACGTAAAAATCCCAGATCGCTTGTTCGCCGCGACTACCCCCTACTCGAATTTCTACGTTGCAGAGCATCCGGAAGGCAAGCGGTTCATCATCAATCGCAGTAGCGCCTCATTCATCGGGGAAAAGGACAGAAAAGGTTGGCCGTACATTGAGATCATGAAACAGGGCATATTTGCAGATGACATGACCGGGAAGGATATTCTGGTACTCGGTGCCGGGGGCTTCACCCTCTCGGCAGAAGATACTCACGGCGCAAACTTTACCTACCTGGATGTTGACCCAAAGATCAAGCCAATTGCAGAGAAGTATTTCCTTGAGGAACTCATCAAAGGTGAATTCATAGCCCAGGACGCCAGATCCTATCTGCTGACCAGCGAAAAATTATGGGATGTTATTGTCGTGGATCTGTATACCAATGCAGCCACAATACCTATGCACACAGCCACCTTTGAGTTCTTCTCTCTGGTGAGCTCACGTCTCAAACCTTCCGGAAAAGCAGTCCTCAATATCGCAGCCAACCCCCGATTGAACGATGCCTATTCCGTGAATATGGATTTCACCGTCCGCCAGGCATTATCAAGATGCATCACCGACATCACCGGGTACCAGAACGCTCTGGTGAATATTGTTTATTTCTGCTCAAAGCGGTCGAGCATGGACAATGATGCGGTTGCTAGTTTGTATCGAGATGATACAACTAAAGTAACCGTGGACGGCTACGTCTCATCCCTGAACATCAAGAAATGGCAAAGCCGGGAAGACAACAATCATGGGCAATAGCAGAAAGTCAAAATGGGTGTCCGCCAGCGATGTTGGCCGGGCATCCTATTGCCCACATTACCTGGAGCTGAAGGAAAAAGGGACCAAGCCATCCCAACAGTCGCTGAAGGCCAGAGCAAAGGGCGAAGTCAGTCATGAGGCACTGAACCGTCAAGCTGAAGACAGCCGCTGTTTCGTTGCAACTCATCTCTACGGGATCGACCACCCCAATACGTGTCTACTTAGAAAATATCGGGACCAGAAGCTCGCTTCTCATACAACAGGCAGGGTGTTCATCAGCGTTTACTATGCCATATCCCCTTACCTGGTCATCGCAGCGCGTAAATTACCCTTGATCTCCAGGTTCATGCGGTACTTCGTGGACTGGAATATTCGTCGAATCCAGGAGAGGTATGGGGATGATTGATATTCTGTTGTATGGCCTGCTTGGACTTGCTGCCGCGGCCCTCCTCTACAACTTCATCCGGCGCATTGCCTGGTCCAGAAGCGACCTTGGTATTGAAGGCAAACTTATTTGGATGGACAAGGGCCGGTCTACAAAGCCCTTCTTTAACCAGGTCTTCGAAGTCCTGGGTAAGCCGGATCTCATGTACAGAGTACGCGGAGGCGTTTTGGCAGTTGAGTATAAAAGCCGTCGCGGCCCAGTATTCAAGAGCGATGTGGTGCAAGCAAAGTGTGCCGCTCTTGCAGCGCGTGGAAACGGTTACCAGGTCACGCGGTTGCTCGTTAAGACAGCAACCTCTGAACAATACATCGAGCTGCCGCGTACTGACAAAGCTCTATTCAATGAGATCAAGGAATACGTAATCCTTACCAGACAAGCTAAAGCCGGTGTAAGGATGAAGGCCTGGCCAAATGTAGGAAAGTGTCGTGGCTGTGCATTTAAGTACGATTGCGTTCATGTCCAAAAAAGATAAACCAAACTGGCCTACTCCTGTTCCATCAGGCAGATACGAGCCTGGGCTATCGGTTTCTCAGCTATCGGCGCAGCAGAGTTGTCGTCAATGACTAAGATGGTTTTCTTGGCCATATTCACTACCATCAATGGACAGTGGCTTGGTTATAGTTCATAACGAAGCCATATGAACCACCGCCTTTCTGAAACTGAGTGCTCAACTCTCTATTGAGGTTGAGCACCAGCAAGTTGAAGGTTTCAAGCGTCATTCCATCCTGGACGTACCGGATCAAAACATCGATGTCGAGTTGATACCCAGACTCACAGTTGGCAGATACGGTATTAAGCATGACCTCCATTGATTCCTGGAGTAGGTCTTCATCAATACAGCCTGCAATATAGGTCGGTGGCATCATAAGTATTTCTCTCATCATTATTGTTAGTACATCCAGGACAACACTCAGTTAAGCTGAATCGGGTAAACCGCTTCAGTACACATTTCAGGCTCATCTCTCAAACAGGCCTGAAAAATCACATTGGCCGCCTTGGGTATTACATCCAGCCAAGAGCTGGTATCGACAGGCAGATCTTTGAATCCATGCAGCTTATCCAGAGGGATACTGGTACAACTGAGAGTACTCTGGTTGTCCTGAGCATAAACACATTGAAATGACGCTGTATCAGCACACGCATGTTGAGTGGTACCCGGCAAAGAGCACTCAATGGTGAATAACGTCAGGTCCTCTTCCTGCACCTGGTCATCAGTACTCAAATATACATTGGCATCGTAAAGGTACTGCTCACCTGCACCAATCGTAGTGTTATCTGTATAGTAAACATCCACATTCCAGATCAAACTTACGGTATCGCCGGGACTGAAGTGATTTTCTTCTTCACCAGTGGAAGCAGCTAAGTTAAAGGCCTTTGGCTGCATTGGTTCCGGTGCAAATTCAAATACCAGCTCCGGTGGTTCACTGGGATTAAGGTTACTTGGTGCCTGCGAACCATTGCTTGACGATCCCCCCCCCTCCGCCACCACAGGCAGAAAGAATAGAGGCAATGCTGACCAGAAGTAGGAATCTTGATGTGTTCATGAGCTTCTCCATGCTTAGTTTTGTCCAACGGTATTCTACTGGAGAGACTTTTAGAAGACATAAAAAAAGGGCCACCAGCAGATGACCTTTTTCTAAAATTCTCAATTTCTACATCTTTGTGCCAGCGTGGCGGCGATACAGTGGAAATTGTCCATCATGATGACCTTTATGGTCGGTCCTACGGAGACTGGCCGTGGGCATATCGCTGTAAAGGATGTGGCTCATATGTTGGTATGCACCCATTCACCAACATACCGCTTGGCACCCTCGCAACCACTGAGATGCGTGAAGCAAGGAAGCGCTGTAAATCGCCGTTCGAGGCGCTTTACAAATCAGGCAGGCTTACCAGAAGTGATGCATATAAGCGTCTAGCAGAGAAACTCGGCATTGAACACGAAGCTTGTCACTTTGGCTGGTTTGATGTGGAAATGTGTCTTAAAGCAGAGCAAGCAGCGCGAGAGATATTCATCGAGATTTACCGCTCTTAGCATCTAAGTACGGTTGCTAGTCCGAACTTTCGTGAGAATCTGATTATGAAACAGGTTTATGGAAGCAGAGGACAAAACCATGTGCAAAGAGACCCTGAACAAAACTCTTACTGAGGCCAATAACAGTACCGGGTACTTTATGCCGGTCTGGGTGATGGATGAGCTGAAGAAGCATATCCCATCCGGCGTGATGAAGTGGGCCGAAAACCAATGTCACGCATTTGGAAAAGAGCAGGAGTACCGACTTGAATCGGTTCGCAACCGGCCACCAGTCGGCGCATACGAACTGACATGCTCAAAATGCGGCGGTGACAATGTGGTTAAGGACGCATTCGCATCGTGGGATGTCAATGCTCAGGAATTCGTCCTCTATGCCACATACGATGAATCCTACTGCCATGACTGTGAAGAGTCAGTTTCATTGAATGAATCTGTTCTAGCCAGCAGCGAGGCTTCGCAATCATGAGCCTCAACGGTGCCTTTGTAGAAGAAGAATCCGAGCAAAGAATACCGATTATCGTGTCTGGCCTCGAAGGCTATGCGGAGAAATCGTGCGGAGGATGGGGCTTCTACGGCAAGTGGGCTTCTCATACTGGCTATCGCCATACGCATGGGTCCGAGCTGGACAAAGAAGGTCTACAGCATGTTGCCGAGGAACTGTACCGAGAGCAGTCCCCTCTCTGCTACCTGATCGGAGACGAACATAAAGAATTTGGTTGGAAGAAGGTCCGAATCAATATGCACGGTCATGTAGAGATTCGACTTCCTCAGTGGGCAGATACTTCAATCAAGGATGCGCTGTCTTCTCTAGGTGTTTGCATGAGCTGCCCAAGTAACTGCTATTGGGTCTTCCCTACACACGTTGAGTTATACCAAGCAAAGGAGGTGCTGGAACCACTACTTCAACCAAATACTCGGTTTGCCGACGAGACCGACCTCGCACGCAAGCTCTTAGAAAACTTCCCCTCTTCGGAGTTGGGATTTAGAGAAACACAACTATCTCTTTTTTAACCAGAAGGAACCTTAACATGACAATCGAAACATCTATGATCGTCCGTACCGTACATACCGAAAAGGTGACAGCCCTCTTCGCCTCAACTGACATCGAGATTCTCAACCAGGTATCTGATGACTCCGAAGGTATTACCAAACTACAAATTGGCGGGATTAACTGTCATGGCGATCTTCGGCTTGAAGTAATTCTCGATCACCTCCGGCAGCAGGGCATCTCATACAGCTATTATTGGCAGGAGCACAACTGCAATCAGGGCGGTGAAAGCCACTATCGCTCCAATGGCAAGGAGGATCAGCACCTGTCTTGGATGGACTATGAGAAGGATGTGGTTAATATTGAAGATGTACGGCAGGCCGTGGCCCAAGGCGAGACAGCCGTTCTTGAGCTGCTAGAGGCCTCGGAAACCCGTTTTACGCCCTGGGATTGGAAAGAGGTGGCCGCGTAATACCCGGAGATTATCCACAGAAATTGGTGGATAACTCTTGGTATAATCTCTGCCATGACGCGATATATCTGGGTTGGACCCACTTGGTTAGAATATGATCAGATTACAGAACAAATTAACTGATTATCCGTTCAGTCGTCGTGAACGGTTCTACAACGTACTCGGACTGATAATTCTCTCAGTGGCAGGGGTTACAGCTCTGATTGCGTATGGCCTGGGTCCACTATTCTCTGGTAAGCCTTGGCAGCTTGTATCACCCTGGCTTCATGTGATCTCCGCCATCACTGGAGCCTTATTGGTATGGCTGGGTTCAGGCCATGCTATCAAACAGGAGGGAGCCGCAATGGATACTTCTTTAAAACGGTTTTGGCCGTATCGGGTTTTACGCTGGATGGTAACCAAGGTGTTTGGCATCGTCTGGTTTGTCATCACCGTAATTTTCTTTGCCTGGATCAGGCAAACACCATCAAGCTCACCAGGAGCATATGACCAACGGGAGCGAAATGCTGATGACATCTGGGATGGACACCCGAAACACTATTATGACAATGATCCACCAAAACCGTTTTCATGATGGTTAGCGTCCGAAGCATGGGCGCTTGACCATTGTGTTAGATATCTTCTATCGCTCTTAATGCGTTTTCGTATATGGTTGGAATCGCTTTTCCAATATTCTTTAAGTGCTCTGACAACTCCTCGATTTTTTGATATTCAGAATCAAGCCACGCCGAATACTCTGATCTACTTTCATTGCATCTCCAATCTAAATCTTCATCGAGATGATGGATCAGCCGATTTCTATTATGAACAAGCATATCCAAAGAGGATCGAAGCTTGCTCTCTACGTCATCATAGTAGTCGAATCCAAATCTTATAGAGAATTGACCGGGATTTAATTGGCATTCTGGCTTTTCGAAATCGTGAGCAATCGTTCCGCAGTATTCTTTGCATAGGTTTCCGAGAGTAGCCCTCTCGAAGCGCTTATTCGCTCTCAATAGTGCGGCCTTTGGATCATTTACATCGCCTGTTCTACTGAGCAATGGCAGTATTACCTTGAGCGCTTTCTCGATACCCTGTAGCTTGTGGATATTCCTTCCAATTCTACGATGCACATCATCTAAAGAAGGACATGGTGTTTCATGTTCATATTGAGTGTAATCTTGACTCACTTTAACGCTGGATCTCATCTAATGAAATCCAACGCTGACCATCCTTTTGTTGAACCAGAACCAGGTTATTCTTAATCTCGACAACCAACCCCTGTTGCGATTTGTCTCCGGGCTTTAGGTTTGCCAAGAATTTGGCCTGCTCACGCATTTGTTCATATTCTGGATTCGCCCCATAAGCCAGAAAAAGAGAAGTAAGCTCAGGAATACCTTTAACCGCCATATAAGGAGTTTCAATGTAATCAACATTGCGCGCTGAACCATACTCAGTTTTATTGATTCCCTTGTTGGGATCTGCCCCGTTATCAAGAAGCATCTTCGCGAGATTTCGTCTTTGCTCGACATTGAACTTCCGCTCTGTCGTTACCTCGTAGAGCAATGGCTTGTTCACGA
>CEPX01051702.1_pt1 | contig 29822 bp, 45 predicted proteins | sample 361361 | NCBI WGS metagenome assembly CEPX01 (sample SAMEA2619974, study PRJEB7988) | marine metagenome | biome: marine biome (ENVO:00000447); feature: mesopelagic zone (ENVO:00000213) & marine oxygen minimum zone (ENVO:01000065); material: "saline water (ENVO:00002010), including plankton...
AGCGGCCAAGGACGCCGACACCTGCATGGCGTGTATCGCCCTCGATGGGAAACGGTACGCCGTAGGGCAGCCCCTCGATGAGCACGTGAACGGCCGCTGTGCCCTAGTGCCGATCACGCCGACCTACCGCGAGTTGGGGATTCCGGTCGATGAAGCGCCTTTCCGGGTGGAGTCCGGCCAGGACTGGTTCATGGGCCAGTCGGCCGGGACGCAGCGTGGTATGATGGGGCCGGGTAAGTACGACGCTTGGCGTAGTGGGAAGGTCTCACTGGACGACATGGCCACGACCCACCGGGACCGCGTCTGGGGCGACCAGGCGGTCGAGACGCCGCTGAAGGATCTACTCGCCGCATGACGTCACACGATGAGTTCAGGGCAGAGACGCTCGACCGGTTGGCGCGGCTGATGGATCAGATCCGGACTGGCGAACTCTCGCCGGTGTCTTACACTGATGCGACCGAGTTTAGGGAGATAACTAGCTTCCAAGATGAGCCAGTTACTCTCTACCACGGGAACCGCCAGTTCATTCTTCGACTCAGCGACGCGGAAATCGACCATACGGAGGTGCCGACATGACTACCGAAGCGAAGCTCTACGCCGAGAAGCCCAACGGCGAACGCCTCGAGGTGATTCGCCGGAAGCCACCCTTCGGGACCCACCCGGGCGTCTGGTGGTGCCCCCACTGCGACTGGTCCCAGCAGGACACCAGCGGCTCATGCGGAAACTGCGGCGCGGTTCTCGACGTGGTGGATCCAGCCCCGCCGTCCGAGACGGAACCTGAAATGAACGGCACCGCAGCGACTCAGCAGCAGGGGCCGGACGTGGAGGTGCCTGACGAGGAGCTTCCCGTAGCCCCGCCAGCGGACGAGGTGGGCTCCACAGCGACGGACGCGCCCCCGGCGGCACCTACGGCAATCCCCTACGTCGGTGGCCTGACGGTGACGGAACTCCGAGAGGCGCTTCCGGACTTCAGCGAGACACAGATCACCGCCATGCTGGAAGCCGAGCGCACCGACCGGGGCAGGACCACGGCGATCGAGGCCATGGAAGACGCGCTGGAGGACGGCTGATGGAGATCGCCTTCATGGTGCTCGGAGCGGGGATGCTTGTCATGCTGTACGAGTGGCACCCTCGATGAACTGCTACCGCTGCGGCTCGACGGACCTCATCCTCGCGCCGCTGGGGCCGGACGAGATGGAGAGTCACGTCGAGGCGGGCATCGTGTTGCGCGTCTGCCGGGCCTGCGCCCTTTTCCAGAACCACGTCGATGACGACGAACCCCTGACGCCGTCGGAGGCGGTCAACCTGTCCCGGTACACGCGGCAGGACAGCCCCCTCCTCGATCACGTCAGGGAGGTGACGGACGAGATCATCAATAGACCTTAGCGCGGACACTGCACTCGACACCGCAGACAGCAGCTAGCTAGGACACGGAGGTGGACATCTGATGGGTATCAAGTGGGCCGGACAGGACTACAAGGTCAAGCTGACGGACGATCCCATCGGGGATCCGCAGAACGAGACCCGCGCCATCCTCGGGCAGGTAGAACAGGACTTCAACACGATCATCATCGACGGGACCCTCCCGAAGACCAGGGTCGCGGAGGTTCTGATGCACGAGCTGGCCCACGTGGCCGTCGGGGCTCCCGAGTTCCTCACGATGGAGATCGGCGCCAATATGTATGGCATCCTCGCGGAGAACGGGCTGCTCAAGAGCAACTTCACCGACTCGGTCACCGATGGCAAGGCGACGAAGGATGAGGTGGAGCGCATCCTCCGCGCTAACGAAAAGGCGCTCGAACCCACCCCTGAGATGTTCAGATCGACGACCGTCAGCGACAGCCCGTGGGATGGCGACAGCGGTCGATTCGACATCGAAGAATGGGGCGTGTCCTGTCTCATCCACCTGGATGACCAGGACGTGAATCTCCACGCGAGTCACAAGCTCCCGGTCAAGGAGCCCGACGGGACGATCAGCCGAAACGCTTGCCACGAGGCGGCGGCCCTTCTGGCTGGGTCCCGCGGCGGCGTAGGGGCGTCGTCCTTCAAGGCGCGGCTCGCAGCTCGCCGGCTGGTCAACATCTACGTCAACGACCTTGTGGAGACGCCGCCCGAGAGCCTCAAGAGGGCCGCCGGCCTCTGATGGAGCGGCACCTCGACGCGACCAGCAACGGCAGCGCCAAGATCGACCTGATGGAGATGGACGTCGCCCTGACGGATCTGGGGCGCTTCCGATGCTACAACTGCGGTGCCACCTTGGCGAAGGTCAAGTTGATCGGTCTCTCGCAGGTGGAGATCAGGTGTCCGCGGTGCCGCAAGATGAACCGCGCCGACGCCCGGCAGTTGACAACCGGCTGACCCCGTGCCTAAGATGTAGACGCTAGACGCTGCGGCACCACAACGGGTGGTAGCCGTCAATCGAGGCCCACGAGGCCCCAATGACTCGCAAGGAGTCGCTGGGGCCTTTTTTGTTGTCCTGCACACCCGGCAGGCGGCGACAACGGGGAATACACCGCCCACCCGGCGGGTCATAAGAAGGGGGTCGAGATGCCAGAACCAGACGAGAAGGACGGAGATCCCAAGGGCGATCCAGATCCGAAGCCAGCACCAGCGACTCCAGCGCCGGACGTAAAGACGTTCGACCAGGCCGACATGGACGCACTAGCTGGCAAGATCAGGGCCGAGGAGCGGGCGAAGCAGCCGACGGACTACGACGAGATGAAGACCAAGCTCAAAACCCTTGAGGATGCCAACCTGACCGACGCCGAGAAGCAGCAGCGGGAGATCGCGACTTTACAGAGGACCGCATCCGATGCAGATGAACGGATCGCGACCATCGCGATCACTTCGGAGATCAAGGTCGAGGCGGCCCAGATGGGCCTCGTCGATCCAGAGGCGGCGGTGCTGTTACTCGATCGATCAGCCGTCAGCTACACCGAGGAAGGTGGGGTTGTGGGAGTGAAGGAAGCCCTCGCGACCTTGGTTGAACAGCGGGCCTATCTGAAGGGCCAAGGGGCTCCCGCACCTAAGCCCGACCTCGATGCCGGCGGCTCGCCTGGAGCAGCGGCACCACCTTTGACGGACGACCAGCGGGAGACGGCGGCCCTGCTGTTCCCCTCGTTGCCGGCCGCTGAAGGGCAGGCGGAATACGCGAAAGGACTCAACCCCTAACCACGGATAGAACGTGTACGGAGGTCTCTAAATCATGGCTTTCAGTTGGCGATACAACATAAGCGGCGGGCGCCCCCTGGTGCTCAGTTTCCTGATGAAGGACACCGAGACGTTGACCATCGGTGACTTGCTCACCCTGGACACTGGCGAGGTCGACCTCGCCGCGACGAACGACACGACCATGATCGGTCGTTTCGAGGGTCCGTCTGACCCGGCCGATTCCAAGAAGGGCGAGCCGGGCGTCGTCGAGGGGACCGATTCCACGACCGTCGTGAGGGCGACCGTCAACCCCGACGCCGTTTATGCGGACAAGTCCGACACCAACGCGAGGCTCGCAGGTGTCAACTTGGACATCTCGGGCACGACGGGCGCGATGAAGCTCGCCACCGACTCCAACTCCGATGTCATCACGGTCGAGCGGAAGCTGCAGAACGCGGACGAGACCCGCGTGATGATCGCTCCGGGCGAGCACTACCTCAACCCGAACTAGGCGCCCTGAGCCTCGGACGGGCAACTTTGAACGGAGGATTTAGCAGATGCCCCTAGGACCAGGCAATTTCCCTGACCTGATTGAGCCTGGGTTGCGGCGGGTGTTCGACATCGCCGCGTCCAGGCCGACCCCGATGCTCACGACGCTCTTTGGGGAGCAGAACTCCACGAAGATGAACGAGCACTATGAGGGCATGGGTGAGTTCCCGAAGGTTCCGGTCTTCGATGGGACCATCCCGTATGCCGACTTCGCAGCCGGTTACAAGACGACCATCAGGAACTTTGAGCTCGCTCAGGGGATGGTGGTCGAGCGTGCCCTTGTCGACGACGAGATGTACGGCGTGCTTAACCGGCGGGCCGCTCGGATGGGCAACACGTTTAGCAACACGATCGAGGCCGACGCCGCGGACGTGTTCATCAACGCCTTCACCGACGGCGGGACCAACCGCCTCGGAGCGTCGACCAACGGCGGCGACGGTGTGGCGTTGCTCTCGACCGCGCACAAGCGATCCCCGGTGGACAGCGGGACCACCGACTCCAACGAGGGAACGCTGGACCTGAACGTGCCCAACGTCGACACGACTCGCCAAGCCATGGCCAACTTCACCGACGACGTGGGGGAGTTGCTGGGTGCGAACGCCGACACGATCCTCGTGCCGACCGAGCTGGAGAGGACCGCGAGGCAAATCTTCGGCCGGCAGGCCATCTGGGAGCCCGGAAGCGCCCAGTTCGACGCCAACATGTTCGCCGGTGCCATGCGGGTGATCGTGTGGAACCGCCTCACCGACGCCAATGCGTGGTTCCTGATCGACTCCACCCAGATGATGGAGCACCTAATCTGGCAGTGGCGCATCCGGCCCGAGTTCGCCCAGGCTGAGGACTTCGACGGGATTCAGGCGAAGTACCGGGGCTACATGCGGTACGGGATAGGCTTCTCCGACTGGCGCTGGATCTTCGGCCAGAACCCGAGCTAACCACAGGGACCCGTAAGTAGATCAGGACTGGGGGATAGGCGGGGCTGGCGGGTGACCCCTGGCCGGTCCCGTCCCCTGGTCACTCAATAAGGAGTGACTGGAAATGACTACGTTGATTTTGGCCGCCTTCATGGCCCTCGTCTTCGCGGCACTCGCGGTCTTCGATGAGAGGAACCCCATGTCCCTCGCCTGGTTTAGCCGCCTCACGCGGCGCCAACTCATGAGGGGCAAGCGCCGGGTCATCAAGCTGGCGCGAGACTTCGCCTTCCTACCGACGATCCTCCGCCTCTGGCTGAGGCACGTCTGGGTCCAGACCAAACACTCCAGCATCGGCCTCCTAGCCCAGGCACTCAGCCTGACGCTCGGCGGGAACCGGTACGTCTGGCACCTCAAACTTCAAGGGCACACGCCTCCTTCAGGGGCGCAGACGAATTACCCCAACGGCATCGCGAGCCGGGGTGTGCCCGTTTTGGGTGGGGGTATCCCCGCGACCAAGGGGGATGTTTACCACGTCGACAGCGGCCACACCAACGCGGACGATGGCAACGCGGGGAAGAACCCGAACCACCCGATCTCGACGATTGACGCGGCGATCGGGAAGTGTACCGCTTCTAACGGCGACATCATCCTGGTTTCTGAGGGGCATGTCGAAGACCTCGGTTCAGCCGGTGAGATCGACGCTGACGTGGCGGGCATCTCGATCATCGGCCTGGGTCAAGGACCCTCGCGCCCTCGGATCGACTTCAACGCGACTGATGCCAAGTTCTCCATCGGTGCTAGCGGTGTGCGGCTTCGCAATTTGACCTTCCGCCCCTCAGTCGCGCTGGTGGTGGTGGGAATCAATATCGAGACGACCAACACCGACACGATCCTGGAGGGGCTTGAGGCCGTGCCGGGAGAAGCTGCCGACGGGACTGACGAGTTCGTGGACTTCATCGTGGTGAACGCGACTTGCACCCGCACGTCGATTGACGGGCTGCTCTATTCGCACCACGCTTCCGCTGACGGCGCCCAGACGGCCGTCAGCGTCGTTGGTGCTAGTGATCGCGTGAGGATCGGCAACTTCTGGATCGAGGGCAGCGGCACGGCTTGGGTTGCGGGCATCCAGGGCATCACCACGTTGTCCACCCGGATGCTTATCGAGAACGGCGTCATCACGTGTGACGCCGAGCCGGGCATCGAGTTGCTGACAGGCACGACGGGGACGATCCGAGACGTCGACATCTTCAGCAACCTCGCGACCATTGACGCCGCTACCGTGGCTGATGGGATGGCCCACATGCGGGTTGACTACTGCGAGGTCGGGAACGAGCAAGGCGCGCGGGTCAAGACCCTCTCGATTGACGATTAACCTCTAGGCAAAGGTGCTGGGCGGGGGTCCGCACGGGCCCCCGCCCCTCCACATCTCAATCGGAGGGGTTCATGGACAGGATTGTCGAAGTCACGCACCTGAACAGCATCATGCGGATACTCGGGACGACCAAGGCGTCGTTCTGGCCGTTTGTCGAGGCCGAGGGGATCACCGTCGCTGGCTTGACGGCCAGCACCGACCTGATCCCAGCCGAGACGAGCGGAGCCGCAGAGGCGCTGGAAGACGACTTCAACCCGATGCTCCACCCCGGGGGTATCCACAGCTACCACTTCCAGCCCACCGGGGACCATCACCTCGGGGGTGGCGATCACGCCGACTACTCTCACGGCGACGGCTCGGATGACTCAGCCGCCTCCTGGGGGGCGTTCATCCTCCCGACCGTGGTGAACGACAACACGATCTTTGCGAAGTACGACTCGGCCGGCGCGAAGGAGGAATACCGGTTCCACATCGACTCCAGCGGCGATCTGGCCCTCGAGTTGCACGACGCATCGGCGTCGGCCACCGAGGTCGCCACCGGCGGCGCCGTGACGCTGAATCAGGGGGCCGTGGTGATCGCGACCTATGACGGCGCCCAGGCGGCCCCAGCGGTCCACCTGTACATCAACGCGGTGGACGGCAACACTGCTGGCAGCACGACCGAGACGGGATCCTATGTCGCGATGGAAAACACCGCCACACCCATCACCGTCGGTTGCGCCGGCGTGACGGCTACGCCCACGACGGAGTTCAGCGGCCGGATCGCCCTGCCCTTCATGACGGGCAAGGCGCTGACCCAGGCGGAGGTGGAGCAGATCGGCTCCATCTACAAAGTCCTCCTGGGGCTGCCCTAGATGGGCATCGAGAAACACAAGATCGCCGTCGCGACCACCGGCTCTGCTGGGTCGGCCACGGGGACGGCCGTCCTCGCGCTACCAGCGAGTGAGCTGGTGGCGGTCTTCCTGGATTTCAACGCCTCTGCCCCATCGACCACCGACACGACCCTCAAGGCGATCGGTGGGGATCTGGCGGACATCACCGTCCTGACGGTGACGAACTCGGCCACCGATGGATGGTACTTCCCGGGCGAGCAGATGGACGACAACGCTGCGGCGGCGATCACCGGGGCATATCAGCACCCGCTCATTCACCAGAATCTCAGCATCGACCTGGCCCAAGCGGACGCTCTGAGTCCCTGCCTGACGGCTTACGTGTTCGTGAGGGTCTAGGAATTTCTGTCCGCCTCCTGGTCCCTGGCCAGGATCTCAAGGCGCACTTCGTCGCTAGGGCGAACCACCATCGGGCTCGTACTGGGGAGGCGAGGGTTGACCCGGACGAAGATGGCCTCTTGCGAGAGCACCGTCGGAAGGCGACGTACTTTGATCTTCTGGCCAAGTACGTCGGTACGTCGATACGTCGGAACTCCATGAGCTCGCGCCGGCGGACCTGGAGAAGATCGAGATGGTCGGAGTGGTGACGTAGCCATGACAGCCACCTACACCGTGGGATCGACCGCCGACCGGGACCGCCTCCGGTTGAAGATAGCCGACTACCCCCTGGGTGGGGGAGACGCCTTCGCGGCGGCCACCGATGCGGACTTCCAGGACGAAGAGCTCGACGACATCCTCTCCCAGGAGGGTGACGACCTCGACCTCTCAGCCGCGCACTGCTACGAGGTCCTCGCTGGCCGAGCAGCCCGATCGTTCGACTTCACCGCCGACGGTGCGACGTTCCGCCGCGGCATGACGGTCAAGGAGCTTCGCCAGCAGGCCAAGATATTCCGCGCGAGAGGACGGAGCGGTGATGTCGTGGAGCCGGAGCGCAAGGACGGTTACTCCACCACGGTCCACGCGGCCGAGGTGAACGAGGCGCTGATCGATGGCGACTTCGATCGGCCAGGCTTGAGTACATGACCCTCTCGAACACGGAGATAGCCAGAGCCCGGGCGAGCCAGGAGGCGCTTTTCCGCGACGTTGTCGTCATCAGTCGCCACTCCTCCGAGGCGGACGGCTACGGCGGCCAGATCGAGGACTACCGGAACATCGCGACGGGGGTCAAGGCCCGACTCGCGGTGATCGAACGGGGTAGGGGGAACATCGACCTGGAGGAGCGGGGGGATCGTATCAACGAGGATTCGACCCGGATGCTGACCCTCGCGTTTGACCAGGACATTTTGACGAGGGACAGGGTAGAGCACGATGGTGTCACCTACGAGGTCGTCGGAATCAACGACGGCAACTCCTACCGAACCGCCAAACGAGTCCGGCTCCGGCGCATCGAGTAACCGGACTCGCTGCCGGGCCTCGGGCTGCACGAATGTCCTGTTCGCCGGGACCCTCGGGCTCGGCTCGAATATCACGATCCGGTGTCGGAAGTGCAAGACGGACAACCGGTTCGTCGTGGCGATCGTGCCTGACGGTGCTGGGGGCTTCGCGGCCGCTGCAAGTTGACGGGGTGTGGTATAGTTACATGGTTAAACTAAAGGTGGGTATGTAGACATATCGGGGAGTCATGACCCTGCGCTGGGTGCAATTCCCAGCCCTGCCATCAGAACTTCATAGTTGACCGCATAGAGCCACTCCAGGCCCAGAGACCCGCCGAGGTCCAGCGGTAACCGAGACCCATTGAGGTCCCGTGTGCTTGTATGCCACGGGGCTTTTCTTTTGGCAACGAACCCGGTTCGGGTAAAGCTGGACACCAAGAAGCTGGATCTCCTCGCCAGTACCGTTGCGATGGAGGCCAAGCTCGCGCTCCTGGTCGATGTCGGCGGCCGCAAAGTCGAGGCCCGGGCCAAGCAGATCATCGTCGAGAAGAAGATCGTCGACACCGGCGCCACCCTCAACTCGACCCAGTCCCGCACCGTGCCGGGTGAACGCCTGGCCCGTCGGATCGGCCCCACCACCGACTACGCCGTCCACCTGGAGTTCGGCACCTCCCGGATGCCAGCTCGCCCCTTCATGATTCCCGCTCTGGAGGAGGAGCGCGACCCGTTCATCGCTGCCGTGAGGGCGATCTATGCCTAAAGCCGATGTGACAGTCCGCGACGCCTCTAGCGTGACGATCACAGTCACCATTACCACCGGCTTCCGGTTACGGGTGTGGCTGGCCACGCGGTTCTTCCGGTTCGCTGGTCGCCTTGTCAAAGCAGACATTAAAATCGAGTTCAATGGCTAACTTCCGACTGAACGCTGACAAGGCGATCTTCGACGTCCTCAACGTGGAGGCACTCCACGACCTGGCCGCCGGCGGCGTGTTCAACACCATCGCCCCGCAGGGTACGGCTCTTCCATTCGTGGTCTACCAGTTCATCAGCAAGGTAGACACCCACTCCTTCGACGGTCGCTACGCCGATTCCATGTACTTGGTCAAGGCCATCGCTGACAGTCCCTGGCCGAAGCCGGCCGAGGACATCGACACCCAGATCGACACGCTCATGGAGGACGCCGCCCTCTCGATCACCGGGTTCAACTTGCTCTACTGCCGGCGGGAGTCGGACTTCTGGTTTCCTGAAGACCGTAGCGGCAAGACCCTCACCCACGTGGGTGGGACCTACCGCATCATGGCGGATCAGACGTAATGGCCACCCTGAGCGTCCAGTGCAAGGACGAGAAGCACGGCTGTCGAAAGTGCCAGCCCGACATCGTCTTCACCGGTTCGGCCGAGAGGCTTGGCCGGCACCATGTGGCGGTGAGATTCGGAGACATCCACTGCCAGGTCTATCTCGACGGGGTCAACGTGTCGAAGACGTGCTTCGAGGCGGTAGCCGGGACGCCCGGGATCGTCAACCTGAACGTGCTTCATGAGGACGGAGGGCAGCGCGGCTGTAGGTGTGGTGAGGGGCGCTGCGAGACCAAGGTCGAGGGCAAGGTGGAGATCGTGAGGTCGTTTAGCTCATGAGGGATTCCGTGGTCCGCTACATCGCCGTGAGGCGGCTCAAGATCCCCAACCCGAACGAGACGCCCAGCAGCTTGAGGGTGGCGCCAGGCGAGATATTCTCCCTGGACGGCTCAGAGGGGATCCACATCGACCGGCTGCTGGCGGTTGGGGCTGTGGAGGTGTACGAGCCGCCCAAGCCCGAGAAGCCCGCACGCCAGCGAAGGAGTAAGAGCTGATGGCACGGATACACGCGAAGTCCGTTGATGTCCTGGTCGATGAGTTCAATTTCGAGAGCGAGACCAACTCGGCTGAGGTCGAGCTGGTGCCCAGCATCGCCGAGGTGACGGCTTTCGCCGACGCCGACGCGACCTTCGTCGAGGGCAAGCCGACCTTCCGCTTCACCCTTGACGGCCTCTTCTCGACATCCTCCGAGAACTACGACGGCGAGATGTTCACCGACCTGACGACGGTCGGTCGGCGCGTCGGGATCTACCCTGACGGGTTCACCGACGCGAAGTTCGGATGGGAAGGGGAGACCAACCCTGGTCCGCAGGAGAGGTCGTCCGATCTCGTGACGGCCATCGCGCTGAACGTCACGTGGCAGGGCGACAAGCCGCTGATCCGATCCCAGGTCCTTGACCAGAATACCTCCATTAGCTCGACCGAGACCGGGACGGCCTACGAGCACGGGTCGGTATCGGCCACGCAGAAGGTCGTGGGGATCGTCCGGCTGCTGGCTGCGCCTGGTGGCGCCGGTAGCAACGACTGCGACGTGACAATCGAGTCCGACACCTCGGGCTTCCCCAGCGCCACGACACAGCTCACCTTCACCACGCTGGATCAAACCAGTACAGCGACTCATGAGGTGATGGAGGCGAACGGATCCATAGGCGACACGTTCTGGCGGTCCGTCGTGACGATCTCGGGCGGTGGCAGCCGGACCTTCAACCTTGTAATCGTCATGGGGATCATCGACCAGTAGGAATAATTCTAGCAGCACATTTCGTCGTAGGGAGGTGACCGATGGCTCGCACGCACGGGAAAAACGTCAACTATTCGTTCGACGCCATAGCGATTGAGGACGAGTTGAGTTCGGTCGTCCAGACCATCGACGTACCGGAAGCGGAGATCACCGCCTTCACGGACGCATACAAGAACTTCCTCGCCGGCAAGAAGAACGTCCGCACCGACATCGAGGGGAGCTACGATCAGCTCGCCAGCCAGGGGGTGGCGACGATCTTCGCTGCGGTAACCGGGGGTCCAGTCAGCACCGTCTTCGATCCGACCGGGTCGGGCCCGGGCGCGAACGATCCGGAGTACCAATGCACGGCCAGCGGTCTCAGCGGGGTTCTGGTGGCCGGGCTGGTGATGAGATTCCCCGTGGGGGATAAAGCGTCGTACAGCGCGTCATTGCAACACAGCGGCTCAACGACCCGGGCAACGGCCTAGCGTCGCCGTAGAGCGCACGTGGGGCGATTCTGAAGGGTAAGCGGAACAGAGGTTAGGTCGAGCAGGAGCAGGTAGGGCAATGAGGGGCTTCGCGAGCACGGATACCGGGCGGTTGGGAGCGTTGCCAGAGCTCAAGGTTCTCAGGGCGGTTATCGTCCTTGCGGCCATTCTTGTGGTGTACCTGCTCGTGCGATTCAAGGTGGCGGTCGAGCATATTTTCCATGACGAGTCGGTGCTCAAACACATAGCCGTCTCGTGGGGCCGACGGATGATCGGGCATCCGCACCTTGATGTAGCCGTAGCTCACAAGCCTGCCGCCCTTCCATTGACCGTGGAGCGGCCCGACACGGCCGTTCATGTTGTGCCCATGCAGGAACACTCTTCCATCCTTGGATCGAGAATAGCGCGGCTGTGCTGCTTCGGGCAGCGACCGGCCGCAGCCACACGAACACCTAGCGTCTGGCTTAATGCGGCGCGCGGATCGTCTGTGGCCACGATGGGCGGCACCGCTACGGGCAAAATGGTTCTTCACGAACCGTCGCGGCTTGCCTTTGATATAGCCGAGCCGCTTGTTCGTATAAGGGGATATCGGAGCAGGCTGACCACAGCCACATTCACATAGTGTCATGATGACGCTCCGTCCTTAATTCTATCAGGGACGGAAGTAAAAGGCAACGTCTTAGTTGCGACCGGAGGTGCTATTATCGCACGTACACATGGAAAAGACGCGGATTTCGTTTATGCCAGCGTAGCGATCGAGGATGAGCTGAATCGGGCGACGATGAACTTCGACGTGCCCGAGGCGGAAATCACGGCGTTCGCCGACACGTACCAGAACTTCCTCGCGGGGAAGCCTGGACTCACGCTGGATGTCGACGGAGCTTGGGATCCGGCAGCGTCGCAGGGTGACGTCACGATCTTCGGGGATTTGGGTGGGGCGGCCCAGACCTACGACTTCGAGCCCGACGGGTCCACGGGTTACAACGGGTACGGAATCATCACGTCCTACACCATCACCGCATCGAGGGACGACGCGATCACCTACTCGATGAGCCTGCGGCACAACGGCGGCTCGGCAGCCGCAGACGGGGCCGCACCCACACGCGCTTAACCCGCCTTTGGGGTATACAGTAACCGGTGCTGCGATCCGGTGTGTTGGGCTGGACGCAGCACTGAGGCAACTGTACGAGATCATCGTACAACTGGTAGAGCGCCATGAGCGCCAAAGGAGTTGAGATGGGCAAGGACGAGACTGCGATGAAGGCGACGAGGGTCTACGAGAAGGGCGTGTCGAAGATCCCGCTAGAGAGGGTTGACGCCAGCGAGCTCGCCATCTACACCAACCAGGTGATCCAGAACGGCGAGGTGGTCCAGCAGGGGGATGCGCACTTCATCCACGAGGATGAGTGGGTCGAGCTGGTCCCCACCCGCACGATGGAAGAGTACCTATCATTGGCCGAGTTGGCCTCTGCGACCTCCATCAAGAATGACGCTGAGTCCGGGATGGCCCTGGCCAGATCGCTCGGCGCCCTCTCGGAGGCGTTGGCCAAGAGGGTGGTCCATTGGAACTGGACCGACGTTATGGGGGTGCCGATGGATCAGCCCTTCGGTCGCCCCGACCTGATCCGAAGTCTCCACAACGAGGAACTGCTCTGGCTTGTCGGAGCGGCCCAGGGCGAAACGCCGGACCAACGGGGAAACGGATCTACGCCCTCGCAAGGTACATCTTCGACTCGAAGGGCGAAGAGCCCGTCCCCCGCGAGGGCATCCTAAGCGCGATCTGCGAAGCCTTCTCCTGTACGCCCAGCGAGGCGCTGACACAGGATCCCGGCATCGTGATTCCGATCATGACCTTCCGGCTGGCCGAGAACGCCAAGGACCTGCAGAACTCGAAGCAGACGGAGAAGATGACCAAGTCTCATGCTGACCTGATGATGTTGATGGCACGGACGCTCCGGGAGCGCCAGGCGGGAGATGAGTAGTGGCTGACGCCGCCACCCTGAGCGTGCTGCTTCAACTCAAGGGCTTGGGCCAAGCGACCCAGGGACTCCGGGGTTTCTCCAATGGCCTCAAGAACGCTGGCGAGAAAGCTGGCGCGATGGGTCGCTCGCTTGCCTTGGCAGTCGCGCCAGCGGTGGCCATCGGCGCCCTCGGCGTCAGGTCCTTCGCCAACTTCGAGAAGAGCATGGTCCGCGCCGGTGCGGTAGCCAACGCGACAGAAGGGCAACTCGACTCGATGAAAGCGGCCGCCCGGGAGATGGGCCGGACGACGATGTTCACCGCTACACAGTCCGCCGAGGCGATGGCCTTCCTCGCGATGGCCGGCATGAGTGCGGAGAAGTCGATCAAGGCGTTGCCCAACGTCCTGCAGTTGGCTGCAGCCGGCTCCATCGAGCTTGCCTCCGCAGCCGACATCGTCACCAACGTGATGGCGGGGATGCAACTCAAGACGGAAGACCTCGGCCGGGCGAACGATGTACTGGTGACGGCCTTCACCAGCGCGAACACCAACCTGGAGCAGCTCGGTCAGGCTTTCAAGTTCGCTGGCCCCATCGCGTCCAATGCCGGGATAACCTTCGAGGAGACGGCGGCCGCCCTGGCCCTGATGGGCAACGCGGGCATCCAGGCGTCCATGGCGGGCACAGGTCTCCGAGGGGCGGTCACCAGGCTGCTCAAGCCCTCCAATGAGGCGGCTGAGGTCATGGAGCGCCTTGGTCTGCAGGTAACGGATTCGGCTGGCAAGATGCTGCCCTTCCGCGACATCATCGGCCAGTTGGAGCGCTCGAGCATCAGCACCGGCGACGCGATGACGCTCTTCGGCCTGCGGGCCGGACCCGCCATGCTGGCCCTCATCTCCCAGGGATCCCAGGCGTTGGCAGACCTGACGGTCAAGATGGAGGAATCGGGAGGGACGGCCAAGAGGATATCCGACGCACAGCTCGCGACGTTCTCGGGCCAACTGGCGATCCTCCGGAGCGCGATCGAGGATGTGGCGATCGAGCTCGGGGCCGCGCTGGTCCCGATGCTCCTCGATGTGTTTGAAGCGATCAAGCCGGCCATCATGGGGATGTCCGACTGGATCAAGCAGAACCCCGAGTTGGTCAAGTGGATCGGCATATCTACCGTGGCCCTCGCGGGTCTCGCGGCCGCCTTGATCGCGATCGGCGTCATCCTGCCGGCGATCGGCGCGGGCATCGTCCTGCTGACCGGACCTGTCGGACTCGTCATCGCGGCTGTCGCCCTGCTCGCCTTGGCCGTCAAGACGAACTTCCTCGGCATAGGCGATATGTTCCGGTGGCTGCTGGATGGATGGAAGTGGACCGCAGGGGAGATCGTGAAGATATTGGACTGGTGGCGAGACAACTGGCGGAATGTGCTGGAGGCCGTTGCCGGGTGGATCGCCAAGTTCATCAACTTCTACATCGACCGTATCAACAACGTCATCTCCGTACTCAACTTGATGGGAATCAGTGTTGGCAAAGTGGAGAATGTCGTCGCTAAGAGCTTCCGTGCGGTCGGCGGGGAGACGAAGAAGCTCGAAGTGAAGTTCAAGTCTCTGGACGATGAACTGGAGACGATGCAACTCGGGATCGGCAGACTCAACACTGAGATCATGAACATGAAGCGGGACAGCGAGGCCGCCCAACCGCCGCTCCAAGCCCTGGTCGATACCGCCACCGAGTTCACGATGGGACTCCCATCAAGAGAGAGGGTGTCCCTCAACCTTATCCTCGCGGCCCTCCCCGACCGCATCAAGAGGGTGAATATCGCACTTGGCCGGCAGGTCTTGGAGCAAGACGCGCTCCGAAAGAGCACCGGCGATCTCACGGCTGCGCTGCGCTTCTTCCGGGATGAGGGGATGTCGGCTGTCAACGACGAGTTCCTCCGGGGCAAACTCAATGCCGAGAGCCTGGTCCACACCTACGAGGGTATGATCGCCGTCAGGGAAGAGGCGGCCCAGGCGATCAGGGACGAGAAGCTGGCCATGGAGGAGTTGGAGGAGTTGCAGGAGAAGCTACGCCGCGAGCAACTCGAGCGGGTCATGGCGATGACGGAGGGATCGACCATCCTGCCTCACGCTGCTCCGTTGCCCGGGCCCCTCGAGGGGATCGGGGCTTTTATCTCTAAATTCAGACAAGCCCAGAGGATCCTGTCTGGCGAGATGATCGTCGGGGCGGCCCGGCGGCAAGAGGCGCGGGAGTTCTATGAAGGACTGTCCTTCAACCAGCTGCGTACTATCCAGAGGTTCAGCGGGCGACCGCTTAGCATCGTGGTGAACGTCGACGAGGAGTACATCGAGCGGATTCACCGCGATAGTCAAGACCGCGGCGGGTTTGAAGACGGCGGGCCCACGCAGCCCAACTTCGCGTTCACAGGATAATGGGCAACTACCACCACAAAGCAGTCGGTTCGGTCCTGACCCAGACCGAGTTCGAGGCGACGGACGGGACCACGCACCAGTTCGCCAGCCAAGCGACCGGCATGCTGCAGTACGCCTCCAGCGCGACGGTGCTGACGTCGTTGGCGATCGGCTCCACGAACGACACCCTACAAGTTGTTGGTGGGATTCCCGCGTGGGTTACTAGCCCCAAGTTTACGGCGGTACTCGCGAACTCCGACGATGGTGGAGCTATCGGCGCGTCCGGGACGGCCTTTAGCGACCTGTTCCTAGCTTCTGGAGCGGTCATCAACTTCAACGCCGGCGCCGAGACGATAACGCACTCGGCGAACACCATAACGTTTGGCGGGATTACAACCTTTGACATCGGCAACGCGGCGCTCAATAACATCGGTGACGCGGGCAACGACTGGACGGCCAACTCACTGAAGCTCATCAATACCAACACGGGCGGGGACAACCTGATAAAAGTGGAGAATACGGCCACTAGCGGCAACTCGTCGGCGACCCTTGCGGCGAAGGTGGATGAGGGTTCATCCCGCCATCCCGCCCTCCTTCTTTCAATCGAGGCGAGTGCGGGGGATGTGCACTGGCTGGCTGCTATCAACAATGCATCTTCAGACAGGTACAGCCTCTCCAACAGCGGTACGGTAGGAACCAACGACGCCTTCCGGATCACTAACGCCACCCCGCCGGTCCTCACCTACAACACGACCCACCCGACGGGCACGTTCGACTACGTCTGCGATTCCTGCGGCAGGCACGGTCTGGAATTTTTCTCTTGCTGCGGAACGGTTGAATGGCAGTGGGACGCGCCGGTTGCCTTGGCTGCGATGGAAGGCGAGGAATGGGCCATTGATCGGATGGCTCTGATTGGGGTAATGGAGCGCACCTTTGACAATGATGGCCGACCCGAGGTCTTCACCAAGCTGGGACTGGACGTGGCCTTCGCCTGGTCTATCGGGGGCCAGAATTGGCGGGAGATACAAGCGCTAAAGGGAAAGATCAGTGAGCTTGAAGCCCAACTGGAGGCAGCGTAATGGCAGAGGTATTCGGCACCGAGTTCCGGGATCACGCTGAAGCGGAAAAGAAGCTTCTGAACAACGCGATTAGTGAGAGCTTACACATTGAGCGTGACGGTGCAGACCTGACCGCAGCCGCCAAGCAGCGACGACTTGTGGAGCTTCGGCCCCACCCTCCTGGCGAGTGCTCAGCCTGTGATGACTACAAGGGGAATCCCGATCCGCCGCCACCCGAATCCGAGCCACCAGCCAGGGAATAACGAGGAGGATTCACCGTGGGTGAGAAGAGGACGATAGCGAACGCCAAGTTTCAGACCGTCTTGCGCCGGCCGCTCATGATCCCCAAGCGGGACGAGGACGGGCTCGCCGTGATCGAAAAAGAGCAAGGGGACACCCCCTGCAGCTTGTGTCTGCGGGGCCAGCCAGAGGCCGAGATGATCCAGGCGGACACACGGGGCCTGCTGCAGCACATCGTCCACACCCGGCCCGAATCGATCCAGGCGCCGAATGATCCCCAGTTCGCGACGCAGGTCTTCATGGCGACCAACGGAGTGAGCGAGGGCGCCGACGGGGTCGTGCTGACCGCCAATACCTACGACTGGATTCACCGGATCTTGGTCAAGCAGATCCCAATCACCGAGAAGGCCGAAAAGAGTGGCGTGACCAAGAGGACCCTAGGGCAGGCACTTTTCGGCGATAGCGCGTATGTCGTAGCCGAGCAGCTCAAGGATGTGGACCAGCGAAAAACGGACGAACAGATCTTCTCGACTGGATTGGACGAGGACTGATGGCCGAGGCAACCTTCACGTTCCAGGTGGACTGGAACCATGATAACGATTTCGGAGACACCGGCGAGGACGTCACCAGCCGGCTGCTCCATATCACTTGGACGCGAGGCCGAGACTACGCCTCTCAGCTCAAGGGCCGATCGAAGTCGGGCAAGCTACGGGCCACCCTGGACAACACGAGCGGGGACTATTCGAGCTTCAACACCTCCAGCCCGTTGGCGGGGAACCTGGTGCCAGGTCGCAAGGTCCGGCTCGATGGCGGAACCGGCTCCTTCCCCTACACGTTCCCGATGGTCTTCAACGACACTCCCCACTTCGTCGGCTATCTCCAACGGATCATCCCCGTCGGCGATATCAACGGCAAGGACATCGCCGTGCTGGAGGCATGGGGATCTCTCGGATTCGTCAACCAGAAGGAAGTTCAGGTGGCCATGAAGACGACCATCGGAACCGGGGCGGCCTTCGAAGACATCTTGGAGGACGCGGGCCTCACAACCACGACGGACTTTAAGTTCGATACTGGCCAGAGTACCCTCCAGCGATTCTGGATCGATCGCCAGCACACCATCGGGGCCCTCCGGCAGGTGGAATGGGTCGAGGGGGGATTCATCAAGGAGAACAAGGACGGGGTGATCGAGTTCGAGGACCGACACCACCGGCTCAAATCCCCACACACGACCAGCCAGGCGACCTTCAGCGATGCTTCGGGGGCAGCCCGGACGTATAGCAAGGCTCCGCAGATGGATCCGCTACCCTTCATCTTCAACGAGTTCGAGGCGCAGGTCCAGACCTACACCGTCGCTGGGTCGAACACAACCCTCTGGACCCACCCAGAGAGCGGCTCTAGCTCGCCCACGCTGGCGCCGGGAGAGTCGAAGGCCTTCTGGGCGCGGTTCCCTACGCCCGACTCGGCGACTGATGCCTGGATCGTCGACACATGGGTCGCCCTCACCGCGACCACGGACTACACCACCAATACGGCCAGCGACGGGTCCGGCACCAACCACACGGCCAGTACGACCGTTGCTGAGACCGACTTCCCGAACGCGAAGAAGATCACCCTAACCAACGACGCGAGTGACGCGGTCTTCATAACGCTCCTGCAGGCCCGGGGTAAGGTGGTGTCACGGGACGATCCCGTCCGGATCACCGCTGAGGACGCGACTAGCCAGGGCAAGTACGGGGAGCGGACCTTCACGCTCCAGTCGCGCTTCATGCCTGATAGCGCCGAGGCCCAGGACTGGGGCGATTACAACCTCTCGATTTACAAGGACCCGATCCCCATTCTGGAGATCGTGTTGAACGCCAATCGGGACCATACCCACCTGGTGGAGGTGTTGGAGCGGGACATCTCCGACCGGATCACCTTAGTGGCCACCAACGACGCCGGCTTGGGCATTAACGAGGATTTCTTCATCGAGTCAGAGCGTCACGTGATTGACAGCAACAAGATCCACTGGGCCCGGTGGAGGCTCAGTCCGGCGACCGGCTACTCTCAGTTCTGGATTCTCGACACGTCCGCCCTTGGAACCGCGACGGTGCTGGCGTACTGATGCCGGAAGATACGATCTTTCATCACGAGCACTGGCAGGGGGCTTTGTTGCGTGAGTTCCTATTGCCCTTCTGGCGACAGAGCCAAGGACTCACGCCGTTGCCCGACTTCCTCCAAGCCCAGGGCGAGGTCAAGGCCGAGGTCAATCAAGGACGCTGGGTAGTAGACTGCCCGGCTGGGTGCGGGGGCGCACTCGTCGTCTCAGAGTTAGAGCCCTTCTTCATCTGCTATGAGTGTGGCTCTCAGGAGAATGGCGGCCAGTGGTACCACGTCGTCTATCCACAAGCGAAGAGGGCGATCGAGGCGCAGCTCCTCAAGCGCCCGGTGCCCTTCCGCCGGTTCTTCCATGCTGCCAACCGGAACTGGCTCTGCGGAGAGAGCTGGCAGAAGCTACGGCGTGAGAACGTCGCGCAGGGGATCCGCTGATGGCTTGGACAGCACCGAGGACGTACGTCGCCGGCGAGATAATTACCGCCGCCATCCTGAATGTCGATATCAGGGACAACCTCAACGTCCTCGATCTTCACGTCCATGGCGGTGCCGCCGGCGATGGCGACGACCAACTGAGCGGGATCGACGACATCATCTTCGACGACGTCTCCGCGCCGGCGGCGCCGGGCGCTTCGAAGGCGCGGCTGTACTTCGTGAGCGGCGTACTCCACGCCCGGATTGGAGCCTCGGGTGCTGACAGCCAGCTCGCCCCTGACACGAAGGGCGATATCATCACTTACAGCACCATCCCTCTCCAGTTGGCAGTAGGCTCCAACGACCAAGTCCTCACCGCCGATTCCGGGGAGGCCGCTGGTATCAAGTGGGCGGCCGCTGGGCACGTTAAGGTCGGGAGCTATACTGGCGATGGCACCACCTCCCAAGGCATCACCGGGGTGGGCTTCGCTCCCAGCGCCGTATTCGTCGTGCTGAATCAGACAGGCGGCTTCGCTTCCGAGACGTGGTATAGGACCTCTGGCATGGACCAGTCGACACGCTTAGATACTGGACTGTTTGACGCGGCGACTGACCGTATCGTGTCGTTTGACTCCGACGGCTTCACCGTATCGGACAACTCTGCGGACCACAACCCGAATACGAACAGTGCTGCATATCGCTATCTCGCCCTGGGGTAGGAATCAAAGATGATAATCTTCTACGACCCCGCCCAGGAGAACCAGGTGATGGCCGTTTACACGGACGATACCAAGTCGACTGTGTGGGGGGATCGCGGCTACGTCAGGGCTGAGGTCCCCGAGGATTTGGAGGACCTGGTGAGCCGGGATACCCTCGCCGTTCTCACAGATGGCGATGTAACCGGGTTCACGCCCCGGGCCAACCTGGAGCAGCCGACCGGGACCGAGACCCAGCAGGAGAAGCGGCTGCGGGAACTCAGGGCCAAGGGCAGGGCGGGGTGGACGTCAGAGGACAGGGACGAGATTCTGGATCTCTTGCTCACGCCATGACCCTTCTAAAGACGATCCTCATAGCGGTGGCCCTGATCTTTCTACTGGCCCTGGCGGCAGCGGCCAAACGGCGCAGGCTCGAAGCCTTGAGGCCCCACCCGGCGGGGCAGTGCCGAGTCTGTGACGCCTACGAGGGCAACCCGACCCCGTAAAGGAGAACAACAAATTGAAGAACATCCTGATGCTCTTGCTCCCGATATTGGAGAACGTGTTCCCCCGTATACGGCGCAGGCGAGTCCACCTTGAGGTGGCGAAGGTCCACTTCGACTGGATCAAGGACTCGCTGACCACCGACGAGCAGAAACAGCGCATGGGGCTGCTGATAGCCGAGCTGCGGGCGGCACTTTCTTGGCCGCCCAGGGAGTGACATGGCAGCTCGTCAGAGCCAGGAGATACACAACTCCATTCGTGGTCGCGTTCAGGGCCTAGAGAGGCTGGGCCTGGACCACGAGAAACGCATCGGTCGGGTCGAGGGCAAACTGGTGGTGCTGCTGGTCGTCACCGGCGGCTCGTTCGCCGGCATCGTGGCGCTGATACTGAAGCTGTTCGCGGCCTAGTGATGTCCACACCGGACGCGGAAAAGCCCAAGGAGAGGCGTTCCTGGGGGCCGAGTATTCGGTTCGAGTTCCCCGACGTTGTCGGCGTTCTCTCCGTTGCCGTCGTGTTCTCCTGGCTAGCGATAGCCGTCTTCGCTTCCGGCTCCCTAATGGTGCTGCTGCTCCTGGAGCGGCCCATTCCCGACCTAAACATCGTGAAGGAAATCATCCAGATACTCTCTGCACCCGCGTTTGCTATCCTTACCTTCTACTTCAGCAGCAGAACGAAAGGCTCCGATGACAGTTAACTTCGGCTTCGGCAAGGTCATCATCCTGGTGGCTGCTGCCTTTTGGGCGGCGGTGCTGGTTTGGGCCGTGTCCACCATCATCTTCGATGCTTCGACGGTCTATTGGGATGAGCCCGGTGTCTACGATGTGCCCTCAAAGGAGGGCAAGAAGTACGTTGACCCGGTCACCGGCGAGATCGACCAGACCGTTCAAATCAACATCGATAATGAGCGGTGTTCGGAGTTCTACTTCGGGGGTATCTCAGTTGGGAAGCCCGGCATCACCGACGCGATCCAAATAACGTCGGGCACCACTACCACATACCTGTTCATCGAGAACCTAACCTTCGACGGCCTACGGACCACCACGTTCAATCTGGACAACTCCTATATAAATACACTGAACGCTACCAGTTCGGTTGAGGTGGCCGGGCACTCAGTAACCCCGACGATGACTACGGTCTCAGATATTTCAGTGGGTTCGCTTAGGGACACGATCAGCTACCGCAAGACCTCGGGGAACACGGACCGCATCATCATCGACATCGGGTCAACGAGCGACTCAACCTGCAAGTCGGTCACGTTCAAGGACGTGGAGACGGCGGTTGGCGGGGTGAATCTGGACTACGTGAAGGTCGGGACGCTGACGCTGAAGAACATCGAGGTCGGGGACGACGGCGACGTGAACTCGCCCGACTTCCACATCGCCACCAGCACGAAGATCATGACGATGAACGATGAGATAGCGGACGTGGGCATCGAGAACAAGTAGCAGTCGGCTCAGGGTTGCTCCACAGCGACGCTAGGGTCTCCGCTGGCCCGAAGATACCAGGACGGCGCTTCGACCGCCTCTTTCAACTCCTCTAGCTCCTCGATGTGTTCAACCGTCTTCCCCTCCTTCTCGGTCCACGTCAACCGGAACTTCACGGGATACTGGAATAGGGAAGTGTGCTTCCGGTTGGTGAGGCGACAGAGTTCGATGGTCTGCTCTCGATCCTCGAACCTCGCATAAGTCGCCGTGACGGGCTGTCGCCATAGGGCTGGCGTCGGCCTCTTCTCCGTGGGCTGGGGCACTGGTAGTATCTGCTGAAGCCACCGGATTCCATAGACGATCTTCTCAGGCATTACATAGCTCCTCCACTCTAGCTTGGGGCATGAGTAGGCGACGTAGCTTCCCTAGCTTCGCACTCTGCACCCAGCCATCGTGTTCGAATCCGGCTACAAGGTAGCAGTAGCCGGGGTTGCTGCTCGTCACATGAGCCCCCGCTACATAAGTCCAGAAGTCCTCGCTACCCCAGCGTAGGGCCGTTATTACAACAGCCTCACGTATTAGGTCACTAGACTGAGCGACCACGTAGCCCTCGTTGCGGAACAGGAAACAGAATAACCCCGAAAGTCCATCGCTGCGCTTGATCCCCGCCCAGGGGGCCGGTCGATGTGAGCCCCAGATCGCCTTGCTATCGGCGGTTACAAGAATGATCTTCTGCCCAGGGGGCCCCACCTCATGGGAGTTTCGGCTGGCTGTGTTCGAGAAGGAGTAGTGTCTGTCCGCCATCCGGCGGGCCTGTCGGTTGCCCTTGGGAACTTCAAGCCAGTGGCTTGGTTGCCTCAAAGCTTCAGAACCCATGATTGCTGGCCTCCTGTACTGTTCTCAGCGACGTTACGTGCCCAGAGGGTGTTGGCCGCACCTGTGGTCCTTTTGGGCGTTCCTGAGGCACCGCGAGCCGTCGACCTCCCGACCCGCGCAACGCCGGGGCAGGGCGTCCTTCTGGTCTCGGTGGGTCGGACATTGGCTCCGCATCCCTTTGCGTTTGCAGCGTCCGCCGTCGATCCTTGGAGCGCCACAGAACCTTCCGGTTCCCGACCTGATGACCGGCAGGGACGACGTGTAGCGCAGAGACTCGGGCGCGATCCGCATGAGGGCGACGAGCTCGGCTGGACCACGCCAGCCACAAATCCAGCATGTCGGCTCTCCCATATCATCGCCGAGGAAGCTATTCTTGCATCTAGGACAGGACGCTGCTACCATGTTACTCAATAATGCCCACCAACAGGAAACGGACGACCTTCACAATGTATCCCTGCGACGACTGTGGGCGGCCTAAGCGCCACAAAGGTGGTCGTTGCCGGGAGTGTAGTCGGATTGCTTATAGAGGCCAGGGTAACCCCAACTGGAAGGGTGATAAGGGAACGGATGCTGCTGGGCGGCTCAGGGCTCGTACTATGTACTCGCACCTTCGCGGCGGGCCTTGTGTCGACTGTGGCTTGCCAGGGCACGATATCCACCACATCGATCATAACCCTTTGAATAACGCAGTCGGTAATATTGTGCTCCTCTGCCGACGCTGCCACATGAAAAGAGATGCACGACTGGGAGTGCTGGCAAGGCAAGCCCAGAGAGCAGGCCAGGTAGGCGCGCGAGGTCGGCAACGGACATCGACCGGACAGTTCGTGTAAGGGTTCGCCAACGTCGTTAGCTATGGCGCCGGTCTCACACCTGGGGCACGCTCGGAGCTGTAAGGGGCGCCGGTTCGGCATTGAGGTCTTTGATGATAATTGTAACCTCGTCGCCGCCGCCCCATCGGCGAACCGTCCGTTGGTCCGAGACCTGTTTATCATCGTCATAAGCTACCCCTTTCAGGCCGTCATGAATGAGGGCCGAGACGTTGACTCCGTCCGGTGTCGCGTCAACTGGCTGGCCCCACGCGGCCTCTTTCTTCTTCTTCGACCAAGACTTCGGAATCTTGCGGGTGATGTAGATCGAGAGCTCTACGGGCCCATGAAGGCATGGGACTCCTGAGTCGGTGGCGAACTTCTTGACGATGGCGTGGTAGGCGCCGGGGTCCGGGGAGTAGACGTTACCGCCAGCTCCCAGTCGCGGCCGGGCCTTGCCCTTCGGGGCTCCGGGGATTGTGATCGTCCAGCTCATGACGACACCCCCAGTAGCCGCTCGATGCGGTCCATGAGATCCACTTCGTTTCCCTGATACTCCGGGCTGCCAATGAGCCTGATAAGGGCTTGGATATAGAGGGTTTCCGCCTCACGGAGCGGCCGCATAGAGGGCGCACCAGACTTGGCCGCTTCACTCAGCCTCTCGTTGATCGGGGAACCTACTGCCCGCTTCAGCCGAGAGGCGTAGTTCTCTCCCTTGCCAAGCGCGGCCATTACCTTCACCGAGGACGCGATTTCAAAGAGCCTGCGGATGGCTTCTTTGTGGGCCTCTCTCCACCGCTTGGCTGGCGTAAGCCTGAAGTCTGGTGGCACGGGCGATATCTGCGCAATCAGCCGGTCGAACTCGCTCGGCTCTACGGCGGGGGGCGCCTCTTCTTTTGGGGGTGTACTCCCGTTATCAGGGGGGGTACTCCCGTTATCAGGGGGGACACCCCCTACGTCCTCGACCGCTGGCGCGTCCACCTTGAAGGGCGGGAGCTCCCCTGGTAGCGCGTCGACAATCTTGATCGGGGCACCGGCAGCGAAGGCGTGGGTCTTCCTATCATCGTCCATAACGGCCACCATGGACTTGTGAGCCCCGTTCTTGCGCCAAGGCTCGATGACCCAGCCGCGGCCCATCGGCTTGTGCAGGATGCGGTCGCCCTTCTTCATCGTCATGCTGGCACCTCAGTAGGAACAGAAGCAGGAGAAGTTGTCCTCGTCAGAGGGGAATAGTCCTGGCTGGTCGACCGCCCCGAAGCTCTGTTCCAGGTCCGCGAGAGGCACCGGCGTCACTTTCCCCCCAGACTGGTCCCGCACGATGGCGTAGTCCGCTCGGGCCCCGCCCTTCGCTCGCTGCTCCTTCTCCCAGTCACGCACCTCGACGAACCGGCCATAGTCCCACTGTCGGAGCCGGTTCCAGTCGCCGATCCCCTGCTTTACACACCGCCCACCGCAGTTGTTATGAGGGAAGCCGACGCGATACATACGGGGCGTCTCGATCCCCCAACGCTCGGTCTCTCTGTGGTGAGGGGGGAAGGCGACGGGATTCCACAGCAGCGGGAGATCGACGCCCACCCCAGGGATCGCCTCATACTCCGCACGGGGCCGCTCTGCCCGATGCTGCTCCAGCGCGTCTAGGCCGAGGTGGACCGTTAGCGGCATGGGGTGGGTCTGGATGTAGGCGCGGAACGGCAGCACCTTGAGCTGGAGGGCACACGGGGCCCGGCGCTGGTTCGGGATAATCGATGCGTCCTCCGCCACCTCTAGGGGTGTGCGTCCGTCTTTGTACCGGACGATCTCGATTTCCCAGTAAGCTTCGAGGTCGGCCAAGAAACGGTAGAGATCCTCATCTTCCCATCTCGTGTCGGCGAACCACAACGTGGTGGCGTCCCTCCCATACCGTGAGATGACGCGATCGGCAGCGACGGCGGACGCGGTGCCGCCAGAGAGCGAGACGATATGCCTCATGCTGGCACCCCCTGGCCCTGTGGGTGAAACTTGTCGACGTGGTCCAGTAGCTCCGTCATGAGGCCCCGGTCCCTGAGGTAGCCGCACGTCTCGCAGCCCGGGATCGCCGTGCCGTCGGCGGCTTGCGCCGTCAAAGACCTCCGCAGGCAGTCGTCGTTGGCGCGACACACGACCTTCGGCCCGCCATGCACCAGGAGGTACTGGCCAGCGTGGAGCTCGCGGCGGCAGACGGAGCATCGCTTGGTCATGGCTGGACCCTACGACTTTCTTTCTTAACTCGACGCTGCTGGCGAGCTCGACAGTCCGTAAGGTTCTCGCACGCCTCGCTGCACACAGGGCACCAGTTTTTGTTCTGGGCGCTATAAGGGAGAGAGCCCCCAACTGCCAGGTCCATCCATCTTGTGCTCCGACTCTGCGTCATGCCTGCGCCATCGGCAGCGGCACCGCCTCCAGCCGCTTGGCTGCCAGATCGAGGTACTCCGCGCTCATGTCCACTCCGATGCTGCCGGCCCGAGCTTCACAGCAACCGCCCCTGACTAACTCTCTCTTCAGCTCGCCCCAGGTTCCGTACCGCTGCCTGATAGTAGCTGTCCTTCAACTCGATGCCGACGAACCGACGTCCGTCTAAGATGGCCTGATACCCTTCGCTCCCAATGCCTGCGAACGGCGAGAACACGACCTCCCCAGGATTGGACCACAATGCGATGCACCGCTTGATGGTCCCTAGCTGTAGGGGCGCGATATGCCGCTCGTCCTGCTCGGCCCGCCCCTCGGCTACATGCAAGGTGTCTGACTCACGGATGCCATACCAGATGGGTCTGGCCCATTCTATCCATTGGTCATTGGATATCTCGGGCTGGATGGGGACGGCGTTGTCTCCCGGAACGCGGAACACGAGAATGAAGTCAGCGAGACCAGGGCGAAGCCACGACGAGTCTTTTCGGAGCTGCTTAAATAAAAGCCCCTTGCTATGCGTGCGGATGGCCTGGGCCTGGGGGTCTTTGTCGATCACCACCTCGCCGTGGTAGACCAGTCCTTCCCGCTGAAACGCCCTGATTGCCTCCCCGCGAAAGTCCTTTAGGCCAATCACCCCATCAGTCACCAGCTTCGTGGGCACCTGACTGACATGGCAGGCGATGTTGCGCCCCGGCTTTACGACCCGGGCTAACTCTCGGATCATGTAGCCGAAGTGAGTGAAGAACTCGGCCTCGGTTCGCGAGTTGCCGAGGTCGCGATCACTATCAGAGTAGACGTACAGCGAGAGGAATGGGGGCGAGAATATCGCAAGGTCGGCTGAGCCGGACTCCAGCTCGGCCATCCGCTCGACACAATCGCCTAGTAAGAGCCACCAATTGTCACCGACCGCGTCGTTTTCATGATAGCCATTGACCGGAGTCTTCCCTGTCAATTCGGCTCTTTCATAGACGGCCAGATTCCCAACGAGTTGAGCGGCGGCATCCTCAGCGGTAGTTTCTTTGGCCAAGACATTCTCCAAGATGGGGCGTTCCAAATCCGATAGGACCACAACTACATTGACCGGCTTCACCTGGCCGAATCGCCAGCACCGCCGGATAGCCTGATACCAGCTTTCATAGGAGTCGTTTAGGCCGACGAACATCACATTCTTGCAATGCTGGAGATTCAGCCCAAAGCCAGCTATCGACACCTTCGTAACTAAGACCCGAATGCGCCCTTCCACAAACCCCGACAGCATCTCAGTCTTGGCCTCCAACGAGTCGCGCCCTTCCACGACAACGGCATCGGGAATCGCCCCACCTAGCTGGCGACCCTCATCATTGAGCCCGACCCATACAATCCACGGCTCCTCAGATGCGTTCAAAATCGCGGCGGCTCGAGAGACCTTTGCGTCCAGCGTTTCACGCCGAGCTGCAGACCGGCCGGCGACTCCACCAAGGCCGGTCGGGAATAACTGACCACTCGCCTGAGCAATCGCAGTCGCATCGGCATCTACCCAGGAAGGGCTCACGGTTAGCTCGGGCAATATGTATCCATCGTCGGAAAATCCGATGTCGCTCGGGCGCTTCAGCATCATCCCCCAGGAGGCCATCCATTGGTAGAACCCCTGCCGCGCATGGCCTTTGAGGCGCCATCCATCATCGTCATGGACAAAGAACATCGACAGCATCTCCTCGCGGGTACAGACCCCGAGGAAGGCCGCGTGGTTGGCAAACTCAGCTATATCGTTTGGGGCCGGTGTCGCCGTACAGCAGAGTTTATATGGGACATCGGCAAACATCTCGATCAGAGTAGACCGGGTCTTACCGTCGATGGATTTCAGGATGCTCGACTCGTCTAGCACCACGGCCCCAAAACGCGACGGATCGAACGCCTTGACCCGCTCATAGTTCGTGATGCTGATCCTGCCGCTGACCTCGGCCTGGTCTCGTGCGTAGCCCACCTCTAGGCCGAGTGCGGCGGCCTCACGGATGGTCTGCCCGGCTACTGCAAGGGGAGCGACTATCAAGACCTCGCCCCCGGTCAGCCGCGCCCATTCCAGTTGGATGAATGTCTTACCCAATCCGCAATCTGCCCATACGGCCGAGCGGCCCTTCCGTAGCGCCCATTGGACAAGTTGTCGCTGGAACGGATACAGCACATCTGAAATCTGCCCCAGGCCGACCTCGGCTCCAGCCTGCGGCACCAATACCCGCTTGCGCTCCAGGAACGCCGGGTAGTCGTCGGGGATGGCGTCGAGGTGGCGGGCGTCGCCCTCGTAGAGCTGCACGACCGGAGATTCCCAGTGAAGCTTCACGGCTGCGCTCTGAGGCAGTCGCCACACGGCGCCGCGGAGTAGCCGCCGACCTGGAAGGAGAGCCACGTACCACGCGCTCGCTTACCGCAGAGAGCCTTGGTCCTACGGCGACTCGCCTGAACCAAATGCGCGATGCGGTACGTCCGCCAGCGCCAGACGTAGCCCGCCGGCGCGTTCACGAGGGGCTGCTTCACTTGTTCCCTCCTACCGATTCGCCTAGGCCGCAGGACTGTAGTTTCGGCTGAAATCTTCCCACGAGACCACTTCGTCGTACCGACGCACCACCCACTTTTGAAACCGCTTGAGGTAGCGATCCTGGTTGTCGTAGACCATGGGAAAAGGTAGGCAGCCAGCTTTCTTGAGAAGGCGGTAACGGTACATCACCTGTTCGAAGGTCTCTCCGGGCGCGTAGCCGATCAACATATAGACCATGATATGGGCTGGCCTAACACCGGCCTCGACAAGGGTGTCGTAACCCCGGAAAAACCCCTTCTCCTGGCCGAGATTGTCCCAGGCTGTGTAGATTCGGCGCTCTTTGAACCGGGTGTCGTAATAGTTTAGGCTAGCTATAGCCGCGGCGGACTTTGGAGTAATCATGCGGATATTGATTCCCTGGGCGAGGTTGACCTTGAAGCTACCCTCGCGCAACTCACCGACCCGGTCGCGCCAACTAGACTCAGGCTGACCAAAGAAATCGTTGTCAAGAAGGATGACCGCCTTTTGGGATCCTTCCCTCCAGATGTCGGAGATGGTGTTGACGCTCTTTGGCTTGCCCTCTTTCTGGGGGACCACGCAGAAACCGCAGTTAAGGCGGCACCCACGCTGGGTGAAGCCAAGGCTAAACGGACACTCTGGGTAGATGGAGTAGTCGTACTGCTCGTACTCCTGGCCGATTAGGGCCTCAACTGTTTCAAGGGAATCCGATCCCGTTCCTCCCACGATGGCGTCTCCGAACCACCCTCGTAATCTTTTGATCACCGGGTCGCTCCAACGAAATATAGCCGACGCATATACCCGATCGTATTCATCCTCAAACATATCTGGCGTCGGTGTCCGCCGCAGAACGACTTGATCGCCACGCTCGCGGTGCCAGTGCGCCAGCTTCATGAGCGCCAGATTGGGTAGCTTCCCGTCGATGTGGGTAAGCCGCACTCTCATCGCCGCACCTCCCGGTAGCTCCCTCAGGTGTGTAGTCCCAACACACATCTTACACACATGGATTCATGGGCTGGATGTGTGTAAAACCCACCCCCTTAGGGGGTGTGGGGTTTATACGACACAGTCCTGCCGTGTACATGCC
>CEPX01192864.1_pt1 | contig 29813 bp, 36 predicted proteins | sample 361361 | NCBI WGS metagenome assembly CEPX01 (sample SAMEA2619974, study PRJEB7988) | marine metagenome | biome: marine biome (ENVO:00000447); feature: mesopelagic zone (ENVO:00000213) & marine oxygen minimum zone (ENVO:01000065); material: "saline water (ENVO:00002010), including plankton...
CTTTCAGATGCTGATAGAAGAATAGCAAGAGCTGAATCTTTGATTGCTCAAAATTATATATCCAAAAATCAACGAGAAGAATTTCAAGGTATTTTAGGACCAGTTCCAGAATTACTTAACAGTGCATATTCTTCCATAGATGAGATAACTGAATCAACAGATACATTTTGGCCGTATGGAGGTCCCTTAACTGGAAAAGGAATTGCTGAAAGAAAATATGGCGGTAAAGGTGAAGGGATTGTTTCAAGAGCCAGAAGACAATTATCAACTGGACTAGAAAGTACAATTACAGAAATTTACATCCCTGATGCCCTTGAAGAAATTGAAGCAAGGCAGCAATCTACTGGTGAATTGATTCCAGGTATTCAGTTGGCATTGGAATTTTCTGATATAATAGATCAGTTAGGTACAAACATTCAGGATAAATATGGTTGGATGGGTCATAGCTTTCAGAGGTCATCTGAAGAATTTGATAGTCTTTATTCCCAAGCAGAAGCTAAATTAAATGATTTAGGAGAATTTATTAAAAAAATAAATCCAAGAACAGAACTTAAAGAAAATACCAAGAATGGAATGATAATGCTTGATGCGGCAATGGAAGCTTATGATAGAAAGGTTTCGGAAAATCAAGAGAGACTAGCAAGACGAGGCTCTTAACCAAAACAACAAATTTAAATAGTTTTATTTCTAGAAATTGTATATGCCAGAACAACAAGCTCAGGGACAACCAATGCCGGGACAGCAAGCACCTCAACAACAGATGAGTGAGGAGCAGATTAAAGCCTTACAGGAAAAGCTAAAAAATATGTCTCCTGAGGAATTGAAAGAATTCCAGAAGAAACAATGCATTTTCTGCCAAATAATTGCCGGAAAGGTCCAGTCCAAAAAAGTCTATGAAGATGAAGAAGTAATTGCAATTCTCGATGTAAATCCCGCTAATCCGGGACACTTGCTTATAATGCCAAAAGAGCATTATTCAATAATGCCTCAGATTCCTGACGATGAGATAGGCCATGTTTTTGCAGTTGCCAAAGCTCTCTCTAATTCTTCCCTAAGAGCTTTAGAAGTCCAGGGTTCTAATATTCTTGTAGCCAATGGTGTTGCAGCCGGCCAACGTGCTCAGCATTTCATGGTACACCTTATACCAAGAAAAGAAAATGATAACATGGGTTTTGAGATTCCTCAAAAAAACATTCCGGAAGCAGAATTGAAGAAGATAACAAAAATGTTATCTGAAGGCTTGGGTGAAAAAGCTGAGGAAACAGAAGTTGTTCCGACGCTGCCAAAGATACCAAGAAAAGTTGTAGATGCTAAATTCAAGGAAAAAAAGCCTACTAAAAAGAAAACCGAACAACCAAAAAAAGAGATCAAAGCCAAAAAAGAAGTGAAAAAGGGAAATGAACAAGGAATAAATCTCGATGATATAGCAAAAGTTTTAGGGAACAAATGAAAATCCTAAATTTTGTTGAAATTAGTTAGGATTTTCAATGTTCCAAATAAATTTGAAACAAATAAAAATGGTAGAAAAAGCAAGAGAAAGCTGCTTGATATGCAAAATTGTAGGCAACCAAGTACCTTCATACAAGGTCTATGAAGACGATTTAATACTGGCAGTTTTGGATGTTAATGGTGCTAACCCAGGACATTGTTTTGTCATACCTAAAAACCATTATCCGATCATAGAGCAAGTGCCTGACCAGGAGATTACAAAACTTTTTTCTGTAGCGAATAAGATTTCCAGCTCAATTTTTGAAAAGCTAAAAGTACAGGGGACAAACATTCTTGTTGCTAACGGCATTCCGGCTGGCCAGACAGTAGCTCATTTCATGATCAATGTCATTCCAAGAACAGAGGGTGATGGAATAAACCTGCAATGGAAGCCAAAACAGCTTACAGAAGAGGAAATGTCCACAGTTGAGCTTAAGCTCAAAGACCAGATACAAAACGTTGGTGTAGGGAAGGTTGAAAGTATAGAGAAACCAAAAACTGAAGCAGAAAAACCTCAAACTGTTTCAATATCCGACGATGACGAGGAAGATTATATTGCAAAGCAGATGAGAAGAATACCTTAAATAATCAATAAAACCAGATTACCATAAACCAAAGTTAAAACATAAGCAATAAGAAAACTCGGAACAAAGGGAATTCCTTCTTTTATTAATATCTTCCTTACTTTCCCTTTTTTATAGAATTCTATCAATTTCTTTATTTTCTTTTTCTCTATACCTAAATCCTTTGGTCCTGTGATGTATTTTCCATTTACATTAACATTCTTAGCGATCCAGTCACCTTCTGTTAATTGCTGTGGTTTGACATACTTAAGCATACAGGTCTTTTCAACGGATTTTATTGCCACCCAAAGATAAAATGTCAATACCAATATAACAGCAAGATAAGATAACATTAATTTAGTAACTGCATCATCTATAAAAATTGCAGCTAATATAAAAACTATGAATGAAACCAATATGATTCTTTTCACCAGTATAATCTTCTTATTTTTTAAGGATTTTTTAAAATCTTTAGCAAACCTTTTCTTGTTCCTGAAGATCATAAAAATGCTCCACAATATCCCATACAAAGCTCCAATAATCAAAACATTGATTAAAAACTCAAAAAGAAAAAATTGCTTGGAAAAGATATCTATGCCTATCATCGCTCCCAAACCCATAAGAATCTTACTGTCACCGCCACCCCATTGGCCTGTGTAGAACATGACCCATGCTATTGCAAAGAAAGTTGCAAAGCCTACTACACTCCCTAAAACAAAATTTATTTCCCAGAAAATTATTGAAAACAACAGATTTACTCCAAAACCTATTCCTATAAGCCCGAAATTGACCCAATCAGGAACTTCTCTTGTTTTAATATCAGTATAAGAGCCTATCAATAATATAAGGAATCCAATAGCATAAGGAATAAGGAGTGTTAAGGGCATACCTGGAATGCTGTTAATAAATGTCTCAATAGCCATTTTGAGGCTTAAAACAACAATATTTATAAACCTTTTTTATATCATAATAGTATTGGGTGGTTAGTATGCTTGAAAGTGTAAAAAGCATAATAGAAAAAAAGAGAAATGATCTGAAGATAAAGATACCTAAACATATAGCAATTACTACAGATGGCATAGAAAAATGGGCATTAAAAAATAGTATTTCTTATGAAGATGCCTACAACCGAAACTTTTTGATGATCAAAAGCACTATTAAGCTGCAGGTAAAGCATAAGATCCCAATTCTTAGTTTACATATTTTAGATAAGAATATTGACAAGGAAAGTGATTATTATGAATATCTTTTGAATGCTGTTGTAGATATGTTTGATGATCTGGCAAAAAGTGAATTCATCGATGAAAACAAGATAAAGATATCAGTTTTAGGAAAATGGTACCATCTTCCAGGCAGAGTAGTTGATTCCATAAAGAAAGCGATACAGGGAACAAAAGATTATGATAGCTTTTTTGTCAATTTCTGCATAAATTATGACGGCCAGGAAGAGATTGTGGATGCTTTTAAGCTCCTTGGGATGCAGATAAAGACAGGAAGGATGGATCCAGAGCTTATAGACAAGGATTCCATAAAGGAAAATCTTTATTCCTCTTACTTTTTGCCTCCAGACTTGATGATTAAAAACGGCAATAAAAAGGAAACTTCCGGGTTTTTTCTCTGGGACTCTGTAAACACAAAAATATACTTTACCAATAAATTATGGCCTGATTTCGATAAGACAGAGTTTATGGATGCTATCAAAGATTTCCAGAAAGGGAATTAACTTTTTTTGTATTTTTCAACAACTTCTTTTATCTTATCTAATTCTTCTTGGGAAGGTTTTGTAACTTGAGTATTAAGATTCCAGTACTTTCCAGCGTGATAGACAATAGGTTCTTTTTCTGCGGGATATAGTTCAACAACTTCCCCAACAAACATAGTATGGTCACCTAGTTCTATTGTTTTGACTAATTTACATTCTGCCTGCATTGCAGCTCTCTCAACCATCATAACATCAATTTTCTTGGCTTTAAAGAATTTATAGCCTAATTCCTTTAAAGCTGAGATTTTATCAACATCTTTTCTGGAAGAGCCTCCGGCTATGCTTGTTAATGCATTTTGATCAGCAGCAGCTAAATTTACTCCAAATTCTTTCGTTTTCTGGATATTATCCTTAGTTACATGCTTTCCTATGTGGACTGCTATCATTCCAGGACTATAAGAAACTTGGTGTGTCCATTCACAACCCATTATATTATGACCATAAGGACCATTGCTTGTAATCAATCCTACATTAGTAACAAACTGTTTTGTTCTCTCTTCTCCGTATGGTAAATCCATTTTAGTTCTAATTTAATTAATTATTTTATTATATTTTTGTTTATTTATTAAATGTTGTTTTTTATTTCTATTGTAGCTTTTTCTAATTTTTCAACATACTTACAGGCATTGCACTTATCCTTTGAAGCTGGTTCATTACAATTACTGCAATTATTAACTTCACCTTCCTTGAATCTTTGCTTTAGATCCGGTAAAATCTGTAAAAATGAGTTTACGATTGCATATTTCGTACCTGAGAATTTTGCTTCTAAGTCATTAAGCATATCCCTTATCTGTGCTCTGTAGCTTTTTGTTATATTAGGGCATTCATTAAAAACATCCAAAATATTATTGACAAAAACATAAGTTGTAACTTCTTTTTCCGTGCATAAGTATAAGGGTTTTATTCTTTGTACCATGCCTTTGCTTTCTTTAACTCCTACTTTCGGCCCCAATCTTGCGCTTAAATGCACATTATTCTTGAACTGGTTCATCATGATGCTCTGGCATTCATCATCTAAGTTATGGCCAGTAGCTAATTTAGTAAACTTAAGTTCTTTTGATTTTTTATTTAAAAGATAACGCCTAAAAATACCACATATTGTGCATGGCTTTACATCCAAAACCTTTAACATATTATCCAAAGGCATTCCAAACTCTTTTTCATAAGAATAAATATGCAATTTTATACCATTTTTATCACAAAATTTTTTTGCTGTAACTAAACTTTTATCTCTGTATCCTTCTATGCCTTCATTAATAGCTATTGCGGTTAATTTTATTTTTGGGTTTTGCTTTGATAATTTATTCAATATGCTCAATAGTGTCAAAGAGTCTTTTCCACCGGAAACTGCAACGCCTAGATTCTCTTCTTTTCCTATAAGATCGAATTTAGTTATAGTTTTATGTACTTTGTCTTCAAAATATTCTGTAAAATGATTTTTACACAGCTTTTGCCCTGCTGGAAGTTCAATTATTGATTTTTCTTTGCAGCAATTCATTTTCATAGTTCATTATTTATTTCATGAAAATCATAGATTTTCAGGACACCGAAAATTTTCGGTTTTCGCGTATTTCAATATTTTTACTATTTTGTTTCATTGAATATTTTTTATAATTATTGAATTTTTTCTTTATTGCACTTATCCACCTGAAATAACAGAAATTAACTTAATTTTATCTTTATCATTAACTTTTTCATCTTCTGTTATTATGTTATTTTCTCTAGAAACTATTACTGTAACAGGATTTATATTTATTTTTGATAATAAATCTTTTACTGACATATCTTCATCTACTTCTACTGTTTTTTCTTTCTTTTCTCTATCAAAAAATACTTGTATTTGCATCATTCAACAACTTCCTTGTCAACCCATTCATAGCCCTTTTCTTCTACTTCTAGGGCTAATTCTTTTCCGCCGCTTTTGACAATTTTTCCATCAACTACTATATGAACTTTATCAGGAGTTATGTAATTCAAGATTCTTTGGTAATGTGTTATTAGCAAGATTCCTAATTCCTGACTTTTTAGATCATTAACACCTTTAGCAACTGTTCTTAATGCATCTATATCCAAGCCAGAATCAGTTTCGTCCATAATGCCTACATTTGGTTGTAGAACTGCCATCTGTAAAATTTCCATTCTTTTCTTTTCTCCGCCTGAGAAACCTTCATTTAAATAACGCAAAGCAAAACTTTTGTCGATCTTCAGCAATTTCATTTTTTCCTGCAGTAGTTTATGGAAATCCATTACTGAAATTTTATTTTCATTCTTCGCATTCAAAGCAGTCCTTAAAAAATTAGATACTGAAACTCCTGAAATTTCTTGCGGGTACTGAAAGCTCAAGAACAAGCCTTTCTTAGCTCTTTCATCAGGGCTTGCATTTGTAACATCTTCACCATTAAGCAAAATTTTACCAGAAGTTATCTCATATCTTGGATGTCCCATCAAAGCATAAGCCAAAGTACTTTTACCGGAACCATTTGGTCCCATTAAAGCAACAACTTCTCCTTTTTCAACTGTTAGGTTTATACCTTTAAGTATTTCTTTGTCTTCGATTTTTACATGTAAATCCTTCACTTCCAAAAATGTCATTTTAGTCTCCATTAGTTAATTTTCAATAGTTTTATTTTCATTATTTTGAATATTATTATTTAGATTTATTGATTCTTCTTTGCTTGTATTATTTTCTGTTGAATCTTTTTTTATTGTACTTTCCTGATTTGTTGCTTCATTTTCCTCAATCTTTGTTATCTTGATAGCCTCAACAGGGCAAGATTCAGCAGAGTCTTGGTTAACTTGAAAATCTTTCTCGTCAATTATTAATTCCCATAACTCAGTTTGTTCATTATAGGTTGCTCCTGTTAAATCTACTTTTCCGTCTTCTGCTTTTGGCCAGAAGTTTTCAGCTACTGCTGTACATGCTAATGCTCCAATGCAAACTTCCCTGTCAAATTCAATCTTGTATTTTGTCATTTTTATTTACTTCGTTTTTAGCAAAAGGTTTTATTACTAAATCACCTTTATTGGTGATAAAAAGGTGTTATTACCAAATATCCTTGATTTGGGGCATAAGATACATCTCTACAAGCTGGTGCAAGGTCTCTATTTACAACTATATTTGGTACTCCTTCGCTTTTTAAATTATCCACTATCCTGTCTAAAGATTCTTCACTCCCAGCATTTACTAGAGCCTGCGACTTTCTTGGATCTAGCTGTCTTTGTTCTGCCCCTTCAACTAGTTTTGCTACTACATTACTACTGTTTATAGCAGAATCATTAAAATATCTTGAAGGGAAAGTATGAGTAAAAAGCACTCCCTTATTTCCAAAATCCAGAACCACAGCGCTACAATAGGCGAAATCTCTTGATATTACTGGACCATTGCTATATCTCATATGTCCTGTACCTACAATGACAGCTTCTTCTAGACTTCCTCTAGACCTAATTTTATTCCATATCTTTGCAAGTGCTTTGATTTTCATTTTTGATAGTTTTAAATTTTAGATACTTTATTTTCAAACTCCTTAATTCCATTTCTTATCGCAACTAAACCCAAAACAGCGCATTTAGTCCTTACAGGACCGACATCAATCCCTAATAATTCAACAATCTTTTCCCTATCGATAACCTTGATCTCTTCTAAAGTCTTTCCTTTGATTTCATCTGTAAGCATTGAAGCTGCTGATTGGGATATTGCACATCCTCTGCCTGAAAATTTAACATCCTCTACTTTATTATCTTTTAATTTCAGATTAACTGTAATAACATCTCCGCACAATGGATTGTTTTCTGTGAATTTTATGTCTGGATTTTCTATAGTTCCATGATTATGGGGATGTTTATAGTGGTCTAATATGTTTTCCCTGTACATTCCTTCTCCTGCAAAGCTTGGATCTAAATTTTCACTCATTTGAACACCTTAATCACTTTTTTGATCCCTTCTATTAATTTATCAACTTCTTCTTTTGTGTTGTATAAGTAAAAGCTTGCACGGGCACTTGCCGCTATTCCTAATTTTGAAGCCAAAGGCATTGCGCAATGATGTCCAGCTCTAACAGCAATTCCTTCTCCATCTAATATCTGCGCAGTATCATGAGCATGAACTCCTTTGATGTTAAAAGCTATTAATCCTGATCTTTTATCTGCACTAGGACCGTAAATTTCAACTTCTTTTATTTCACTTAATTTTTCCATGGCATATTTTACTAATTCTTTTTCATAATTTTCTATATTTTCCATTCCAATTTGGTTCAAATAATCAATTGCAGCTCCTAAGCCTATGCCTTGTGCAATATTCATGGTTCCAGCTTCAAATTTCCATGGTAAATCATTGAATTTAGTGTTTTCAAAAGTAACTTCCTTGATCATTTCTCCACCGTAAAGGAATGGATCCATCTTCTCCAACAATTCTTTTTTTCCATATAGAACTCCAATACCTGTTGGGCCTAACATTTTATGGCCTGAGAAAGCCAAGAAATCTGCACCTAAGTCTTTAACATCAACTTTCATGTGTGGAACCGATTGCGCAGCATCCACAATCAGTAAAGCATTGTTTTCATGAGCTATTTTGGCTATTTCTTTAACATCATTCACAGTCCCTAAAACATTAGAAACATGAGTTACAGAAACTATTTTTGTTTTCTCAGTAATACTTTCTTTAATGCTTTCCTCATTCAATGTTCCATCTTTATTTATTTCTATGAACTTTAATTTCAAATTCTTCTTTAATGCTAATTGCTGCCATGGAACAAAGTTAGAATGATGTTCTGCTACACTTATTACAATCTCATCCCCTTCCTTAAGATTGTTGGTTAATGAATATGCCAATAAGTTCAAGCTTTCTGTAGTACTTTTAGTGAAAATAACTTCTTCAAAATCAGCATTAATAAAATCAGAAACTTTCTTATGGGCTTCTTCATATGCTTTAGTTGCTTCTTCCCCTAATTTATGTATGCTTCTGTGTATATTTGCATTATAGTTCTCATAATAATCTTTAACTGCATCAATTACAACTTTAGGTTTCTGGGAAGTTGCAGCACTGTCTAAGTAAACCAATGGTTTTCCATGTACTTTAACATCTAATATTGGAAAGTCTTTTCTTATTTTTTCTATATTCATTCCATCCTCTCATCAACCATTTTCTGCATATTATCTCTTAAGTTTTTGATCTGTATTTTTTGAATTAACGGCTCAAAAAATCCTTTCACATATTCTTGAGTTGCTTGTTCTTCATTTAACCCTCTAGATTGCAGATAAAACATCTTTTCCCTGTCAATCCTTCCAATGGAAGCTCCATGAGTGCACCTGACATCGTTATTATCAATCTCTAAATTAGGAATAGAATCAGCTTGCGCATCTTCTGATAACAACAAAGTATCTTCTTTTTGATAACCATTTGATTTAGGAGCATTTTTGTTTATTTTTACTAATCCTCTATACAGTCCTTTTGAAGTTCCAGTTAAAGCTCCTTTTGTGAATATATCAGATGCAGTATTAGGAGCGTTATGAATGCTTGTAGTTACTAAATCAAATTGCTGGTTCTTGTTTCCAAAGAAAATTCCATGATTGTTTGTTTGAGCACCATCTCCATCCAATAAAGTAGTAACTTCAGATAACGTAACTTTACTTCCAAAGCAGCAATCCATCCAGTTCAATATTGAATTAGAACCGACAGAGGCTTTTTTAATAGTAAAGTTAAATGTATTATTATCTAGTAATTGTACATTCCCATAATTTACATTACAATTATTTCCAATAAAAAGTTCAACGATTTTACTCCTGTAAATATTATTTGTGTTTTCATTATTACTAATTATATTTTCATTGATTTGATTATTATTTTTATTAATTGAATTATTTTTTATTGCACTTTTTTTATTATTGGAATTCTCAACCAAAGTAAACTTAGTATTATCTTCTGCCAAAACAATCAGGTGGTCAAAAGTATTCGAGTCAACTGTAGATGACAGTTCTATCGGTTCTTTTACTTCAGTATTTTTAGGAACATAGACAAATGTCAAATTATTCAGAAAAGCATTATGGAATGATGTGAATTTATCATTTACATTTACAATAGACATGAATTTTTCTTTCAATATATTTTCATGATTCTTCAGCATTCCATTAAAATCTTCAATAATTATATTTTTATCTGGATTTTTAATGTTTAAATTTGAATTTCCTGAATTATTGACATCAATTTTGTCCAAATCTAAATCAATATTCATATTGATATTAAGACCATAAACAAAATCAGGCATTTGCTTGCTCTTAAAGATTTCATAAGCTGCCAATCTCTTCTTCAATAACCATTCTGGTTCATTGTTAGCACTAGATAAATCTTTGATATGTTTTTCATGATCTTTTAGTTGCATTGTCTTTAGCATATTCTTACCACTCACACCTCATTTTTTAGTTGTGCCACAAACCCCTCATGTGTCGGGGTGGGCACATCACCTTAGTTGTGCACTGATGGGGAGGTTTAAAATTCAGTCTAACCTAAACTACCTTCCATCTCCATTTCAATCAATCTATTAAGTTCAACAGCATATTCCAATGGCAAGGCTTTTACTACAGGCTCTATAAAGCCAGATACAATCATCTGCCTTGCAGTTTCTTGGCTTAAACCACGTGACATCAGATAAAACACCTGATCATCTGATATTTTTCCAACAGTTGCTTCATGCCCTAAATCAACTTCTTTTTCCTTGACATCCATATATGGAAAAGTATTGCTTTTTGAAATATTATCAACCATTAAAGCGTCACATTCTACATGGCTTTTGCAATTCTTAGCACCTTTCTTAATGTTGATAAGGCCCCTATAGCTGGTTATTCCACCACCTTTGCTTATACTCTTGGATTGTATTGTAGATGTTGTATTTTTAGCTAAATGATAAACTTTAGTTCCTGTATCCTGATTTTGGTCTTTACCTGCAAAAGCGACTCCAATAAAGTCTGATTTTGCATTCTCTCCAACTAAAACAGAAGTTGGGTACAACATTGTTGTTTTAGAGCCCATATTGCCGTTAATCCACTCAATAACTCCATTTTTCTGTACAATAGCTCTTTTTGTATTAAGATTGTAAGTATTTCTGCTCCAGTTCTCTATGCTCGAGTATCTAGCTCTAGCACCTTCCAAAACATGAATCTCAACACAACCAGCATGCAAAGAATTAACATTATACTGCGGAGCTGAACAGCCTTCAATGTATTCTACTTGTGCTCCTTTATCCACAATAATCAATGTATGCTCAAATTGCCCACCTTTCTTTGCATTCATTCTAAAGTAAGCTTGTAAAGGCATGTTAACCTTAACATTTGGAGGAACATAGATGAAAGTTCCACCAGACCAAACAGCTGCATGCAAAGCAGAGAATTTGTGCAAAGTTACAGGAACACAAGAAGTCATAAAATATTTCTTGATTAAATCAGGATATTGCTTTAAAGCTTCATCACAATCCAAAAAAATAACTCCTTTTTCTTCCCATTCTTTCTTTAGATTATGGTAAACAACTTCTGATTCATATTGTGAACCAGCTCCTGCCAGAGCTTTTCTTTCCGCTTCCGGTATGCCTAATTTTTCAAAAGTTTTCTTTATATCTTCAGGAACATCTTCCCACCTGTTTGCATTTTTCTTTGCATCTGGTCTTTGAAAAAATGTTATTTCATTCAAATCCAAATCTTTCAAAGATGGACCCCATCTAGGCATAGGCATCTTCTGCCATATCTCAAAAGCCTTTAATCTTTTTTTAAGCATCCACTCAGGTTCATTTTTTTGTTTAGAAATTTCCTCTACTATCTCTTTTGTCAATCCCGGTTTTGACTTATAGATTAACTTATCTTTATTGTAATGGTCGTAAGTTGACCTGTCAATTTCTATAGCTTTTTGTTCTGTCATTTTTTACACCGTTATCTATTCTATTATAGGTTCATACATACGGGAAAATCCTGTTGTATGTATTATTTGTTCACCAGTTCCCTCATCATCCTCTGTCTCATAAAAATACCGATAGCCATGTTCCTCATAAAGATGAGGAAGTACTTCACTTGCTCTTGTGTTACTGGTTATTATAACATCATGATCAATTGGTATGCCCAATAAGCTTGATTGATGTTGAATTTCCTCAATTGCTTTCTGAATCAAGGATCGTGGTACTCCAACCCCACTTTTATATGAAACAATCTCACCAGTTAAAAAGCCACGCTTACGTTCTTTTAAAAATTGATTATCAAGTAGATGCAATTTATATTCTCCCAATAAATCGCCATTACAAAATGCTTGAATAACTGCTAATGTTCCTTCTCCAAATTCTCTATTAACTCTTAAATCAAGTTTTACCGCAGTTGCATCCGTCATTTTATCATTTAATTATTTTATTTTTTCAATATTATTTTTATTATTGATCGTTGTTTTTCATTGAATTTTTATTATTGCAAATTTTTTATTTTTTAATATCAACTAAATCCTCATCAAAACAAATATCACAACCACCGGGTAAATTTACATCTTGTTTCATATGAATATCGCACATTACTTGCATAACACCAGTAAGCTTGCTTAATCTCATCATTTCAGGAACTAATTGCTTCTTATCTTCCATTATTCTTTTGGCCGATTTCTTTATCTCATCCAGTACAGCATTGCTGAAAACCACTTCTTTTGCTCTTTTATTGCTTATATATTGAGAAACAGCAGCTTCTGTTATGCCCATATGCTCTGCTACTTTCTTTTGCGTCAATCCTGCTTCAATCATGCTCTTAGCCAGCTCTCTACGCAAAGCTGGGATTATATACCATACTTCTATTTCCTGAGGCATTTGATTATGCATTTTAGTAAGAAAGAGCATTATCTAGTATTTAAACTTAACGATTGTTAAGAGAGTTTAGAACTTGTCAAAAATACTTCCCAACATCAACCTTATTAACAACTTTCTTCTTCAAAAAACCCTTAACATTATCAACAGTAGTATCCAATATCCTTTGCAGGGCCTCCACAGAATTAAAGGCATTATGCGGTGTAATGATTACATTATCCATCTTAGCCAGGATATGGTCCTCTAAAATGATCCTCATATCGCATTTTTTAGGGAATTGTTTGGACATTACTTGAGTATCTTCCTTGACAAAACATTCACCTTCCAAAACATCTAAACCAGCTCCGCTCAAGCCTCCATTATCCAAAGCCTTAACTAAAGCATCTGTCTCTATCAAGCCTCCACGAGCAGTATTAATCAACAAAGCGCCTTTCTTTATTTTTCCAATATTATTTTTGTTGATCAAATGATGAGTTTTTTTATTGTAGGGGCAATGCAATGAAATAATATCTGAATTTTTCAACAAATTATCAAAACTGACATACTTAAAACCAAATTTTCTCTCCAAACCTTTAACCTTAAAGACATCATAAGCAATTACATCCATCTCAAAGCCTTTGGCCATCCTTATAACATGCTTCCCTATGCTGCCAACACCGATAACACCTAAAGTTTTCCCCCTTAAATCAATTCCACGTAAACCTTCCTGGGAAAAATCTAATCTTCTAGTCCGTTCCCATGCCTTGTGTATCTTCCTGGTCAGATTAAGAATTAAAGCAAAAGTGTGTTCCGCGACAGTATTTTCCCCATAAGTAGGCACATTGCAGACTATAACTTTATTCTCCATGCATTTCTGTATGTCAATATGATCAAATCCCGTACTTCTTGTTGCTATTAGTTTCAAATTATTGAATTTATTGATCAATACCTTATCAAGCTTAGAATAAATAAAAACAGAAATAATATCTACATCTTTGAATTTATCAATATTAACCTTGTTTATTGTATCATTGAAAAATAGGATATTATATCCTTTTAACTTTTCTTTCAAATAAGGTTTTTCCCATTCTTCCACTTCAAAGAAAGCTATTTTAGACATATATCAAATTATAAAGAATTCAGTTTAAATATATTTCTATAATTTACTCTGATCAACTTCTATATGCGTCAATTCTATCCCTAATTTCTTAGCGACATCAAAAATCCTGTCATCTCTATAGAACTCACCGTAGTATATTTTCTTGATTCCAGCGTTAGCCAGCATTTTGAAACAAGGCCAGCATGGGCTTGCAGTAATGTAAACCTCTCCTTTGTCTATCATAACACCGTTTTTTGCTGCCTGTAAGACTGCGTTAGCTTCTGCGTGTATTGTAGCGACGCAATGATCATTCTCCATCATGTGGCCTGCTTCACTACAATGCGGCATTCCTCTTATGCTGCCATTGTAACCTGTAGATAGAATTGTTTTATCTCTGACAATAAGTGCACCTACATGCTTCCTGTCACAAGTTGACCGTGTAGCTACCTCTTTCGCAATGTTCATGAAATATTCCGGCCAGTCTGCTCTTGTCATTTTTAACTAAGAAACTTTATTCCATTATTATATTTTACTGATTTTCTAACGAATCCAAGTATGAATCAAGATCATTATTCGCTTCTTCAATTGTGCCATTACTTTCAATTATCTTGTCTACCATTTCAATGCATTTATCTAATTGTTGCCCGGAACCTTCATCATTATTCTCTCTTTTTTCATGTTCAACAAATTCTTCAAATGTCTTTGAATCTCCAGCTCTTCCCCTTTTCAAAAGCCTTTCGAACCTGATTTTAGAATCAGTATGAACACCAATTAAGATAAAGCCATCATTTTTCCTTAGCTCTTCAATCTCTCCAGGATGTCTTATGCTATCTACAACAACATTTCCATCTACTCCACTTATTTTCTCATTGATTCTTTCAGCCAAAACACCTTTGCCAAATTTAGACCTCATTTCAGTACCTAATTTAATCAAATTATCTCTAGAATGATCAAGACCTTGTTTAGTAGCTTCATCTCGTAAAGCATCACTTAAAGAAAAATAAGCAAAACCTTTGTTTTTAAGATGTTCTGCTATTTCTCCTTTTCCAGCTGCATTCTTACCTGTTAAACCGATTATCATTTTACTTTTTCTGCAGCTTCTCCAGTTCTTCCTCAAACCTTTTAATGTCTTCAAACTCTAAATGAACAGAAGCGAATCTCAAAAAAGCAACCTTATCTAAATTCTTCAGACGCCTCATAACAGTTCTACCAACAGATTTGCTTTCGATCTCAACTGAATCTCTTTTCCTTAGATCAGATTCAACAGCATCAACTAATTTCTCAATTTTCTCTAAAGGAATATTTCTTTTCTCGCAGGATTCAATAACACCATTAAGCAATTTTTGCCTTTCATATCTTTCCCTTTTGCCATCTTTCTTAACAACAACAATATCAGCTTCTTCTACCCTTTCATATGTAGTATAACGCTTTTTGCACTTAGTACATTCACGCCTTCTACGAGTAGCTTCCAGATTCTCAGTATCCCTGGAATCAATTACTTGCGTTTCTTCAAAGTTGCAGTAAGGGCATTTCATGTTAAGATGGGCAATATTAGAAGCTTATTAAGTTTTTGCTCTTAAACAAAGGATAAATAATATAAACAGAGCCTGGTTTTATGAATGGATGCCAAAAAAACTACCCATAGGCGGCCAAGCAGTAATAGAAGGAGTAATGATAAGGGGTCCTAAATACAATGTTGTTTCTGTAAGGAAAAAAAACAAAATTATAACAAAAAAAGAGAAAATAAAGCAGAGAAAAGGCAAATTCTACAAATTACCGGTAATAAGAGGTTTCTACAATTTAGTAGATATGCTGGTTATTGGGATGCGCTCTATCATGTGGTCTGCAGAACAGCAAGTAAGCGACAAAGAAGAAGAAAAGATAACCAAATCAGAGATGACATTTACAATATTATTTTCTATTGCCATAGCTATTTCACTATTCATAGCTTTGCCCTATTTCCTGACATTGATTTCAGGATTCAAAGAAGAGACACAACCATTTTTCTTCAATTTAATAGATGGCATAATAAGAATTGGAATTTTTTTACTATACATATACGCAATTTCATTGATGAAAGATGTAAAAGTTCTGTTCCAGTATCATGGAGCAGAGCATATGTCAATACACTGTCATGAACACAATAAAAAGTTAGAAGTGAAAAACATAAAAAAATTCTCAACTTTACATCCAAGATGCGGAACTGCTTTCATAATGATAGTTTTAGTTGTGAGTATCTTGGTATTTTCAATCATAACGCCGATAATATTCTATTTGTTCCCAGGCTTGGTAGATATGCATGTTTTTCCAAGAAAGGTAATTCTATTCCTGATTAGAATCTCTTTATTGCCTCTAATCACAGGTCTTTCATATGAATTCCTGAAATTCAGCGCGAAATATGAAAAGAATTCCATAATGAAATTCCTGATTTTACCAGGGTTATTTATGCAAAAAATTACTACCAAGAAGCCCAACAAAAATCAGATTGAAGTTGCCATGGCTGCCGTAAAGAATATTTTACGACTCGAAAAAAGCAAAAATATTTAAATGAGTATTCCAGAATATAATAATAATAATAATTAAAATAAAAGATATGAGGTGCAATAAAAAATGAAATTATTCTATGGAATTGTTCTTGCTTTGATGGTAGTATTAAGTGCTTGTGCTCAGCAAACTGTGCAACCGGCAGCGGAACCTAGCGCTCCACCTGCAACAGCGCCAGTAGTAGTAGAACCTGAAACAGAGCCGGAAGGAACTGGAGATGTAGTTGTTGAACCTGAAACGACAACAAATGAAGTAAGAGCTTTAGGATCTGGTGCTTTTGAACCAGCAGAATTAACAGTTAGTGCAGGATCTTCTGTAACTTGGATGAATGATGCAGGTGCGAACATGGTAGTCATCATATTCAAAGACGGTCAAACCTACATGACTAGCCAGAAGATTGATTCTGGAGAAAAATTCGAACATGAATTCACAGAAGCAGGAGAATATGAATACTGGCAGAACGTTGCTTACGGTGGTGATAGCAGTAAAATAACTGTTAGTTAAATTTTTTTATTTTCTTATTTATTTTTTCTAATCCTGACATAGATTATTCTTCTGTTTAGTTTAGCCTTACACTTCTCTAAAATTCTTATGATGGGACAAGGTACATTCAGAACAAAGAATGATATTTTAAGATTTTGAAAGGTGGGCACGCTTGAAAATGGACACAAGCAAAGCAAACAGTTAACCCTGATTTTTCCTCAGTTCCGCAACCCTCTAAGCACCATATCCAAAGGTTACAGCTGCTATGTTCCCATCCTGACTGATTTCCAAAAAATACGATCCAAGAGGACAGAACCTCAACGTCCAAACCAAGACCGCCTACTAGGCAAATGCCTCTTCTCAAGCTTCAGCTCTCTCATGAGGTCCGTTTAGAGTAACAGTGCAGGACCAATACACCAGCCTAGCCCACGAATAGTAAGAATATCGGTTTTATAAAGGTTTTTGTTTGATATTAACATACTTCACATTACATTTAAAAATCAAATAAGCATTCCCCATGTCATGTATGGAAATTATGGAATGCTATGCAGATACTTTGAAGATTTGGATAGTATAAAAACCCCACTTAAGAATTTATATTATCCTTCTTCCTTAGCCCAAATAGGTCCAAGTATTGAACAATTGGTGCAGAGAGGAGTCATTGATTCTTCAAAACCATTTTTGGATGCAGGAAGTGGTGATGCCAGAGTAGTTGCATTAACAGGTGGAGTTCATGAACTTGATTCCGTCGGAGCAGACTATTATGATGGTTTTTGTGACGAGGCAGAACGGAATATTAGGATTTTGAAAGTATTAGGGATTCTAAATGAAGTTCCTATAAGAATTGTAAGGGGGGATTTTACATCAGATGAAACATATAAAAACGGAGGAATAAGATTTGAGGATTTTGGAACTGTATATAATTTCCAAACTAATGAAGGTGATATTGCAGAGAAAATAGCAAGACAATCTCCTAGTGGAACTGTTTTTCTTTTGCTTACATGGCAGCGTAATCCTAAAGATTTTGACGGTTTGGGGTTAGAAGAGAGCATACAACTCCCTCAACAGGGCCTTCATGTATATAGGAGATCTAATCGCAAAAACTTTTATATACCTTAGGAAGATCCCCTAAGCGGGTGGTTTCAATAATCAAAGGACAGGTTATCTCTGGTGAATTCGGTAAAATACTGGTTAGGCAAAAAGCTGACCAGAACCTAGAATTAGGGGAACTGTTAGTTTCTGAATCTGGAGATAATAAGATACTGATGCAGGTATTTGACTTAATCTATGGTTCTCAAATTTCCCAGCAAAACTTAGAATTAATATCTGGTTTAAGATTAGAAGAAAACACTGATACTGAATTTTTCGACAAAAACCTAAGGAATTATATGCTTGCTGGATTAAAAAACTTAGTTACGATAAAAAACAACAACGCTTTTGTGAGCAAACTAATGCCTTCTTTCTTTTCAGAAGTAAGGGAAATAGCAAAAAATGATTTGTCTTTTTTGACAAAACCTCAAAATCCGTTGTTTATTGGAAACTTAAGGTCTGGAAGCAAGATGCTTGATGTTCCAATTTATTTAGAAGGCAGTAAAGTTCTGAGCCATCATGTTTTATTGGCAGGTACAACTGGCAGAGGTAAAAGCAATTTAATCTCAAATGTTCTGTGGAGTTTAGTAAATCAAAATTATTGCGGAATTTTGGTTTTAGATCCCCATGATGAATATTATGGAAGAAACAAAACCGGATTAAAAGACCATCCAACAGATAAAGTTGTTTACTACACTCCTAAAAATCCTCCAGCTGGAGCAAAAACTTTGAAAATAAACCTACAGATGATCAAGCCTCAGCATTTTGATGGCGTTGTTGATTTCTCAGATGCGCAAAAACAAGCTTTAATCTTATATTACAAATATTTTGGCTCAAATTGGATAAAAAACATATTATTTGAAAGAAAAATAGAAGGAGTTTCATTTATTGAACAAACAATCTCTGTTGTCAGGAGAAGATTATTGTACTTATTAGATCTGGAAATCCAGGGAGAAAACATAATCACAAAAGGAATCTTTGATTTAAATGCCGGAATAAACACTATTCCAGATATTTGCAAGGAATTAGAAGATGCAAAAACTGTTATTATAGACACTTCCAGTTTCTCAGGCTCAGTTGAAATTTTAGTAGGCTCATTAGTTACAACAGAACTATTTAATAATTATAAGTATTACAAAATGGACGGTTCCTTAGAACAAAAACCAGTTATTTCCATTGTCTTGGAAGAAGCTCCTAGGGTTTTAGGCAAAGAAGCTTTAGAACATGGTTCTAATATCTTCTCAACAATTGCCAGAGAAGGAAGAAAATTTAAGGTTGGCCTAACAGCAATAACTCAATTGCCTTCCTTAATCCCAAGAGAAATCCTAGCCAACATAAACACAAAAATAATCTTAGGCATAGAGATGAAACCAGAGCGAACAGCCATAATTGAATCTGCTTCTCAAGATTTATCAGAAGATGACAGAACAATAGCTTCCCTAGATATAGGGGAAGCTTTAATAAGCTCTAACTTCTCTAAATTTGCTATTCCTGTTAAGATTCCTATTTTTGAAGATATTGTTAAAAGTTCCAGTAAGAATAAGGAAGTAAAAAAAGAGTTTAGTGGAGTAAAGTTAAGTTGATTATTGGAATAATAAAAACAAGATGACATCCAATCCATTTGCTCAGGAATTTTGGATTTATTTACGAAACAAAACTGTGCTTAAAGATACTATTGGACATTGCTTATGCTGGGTGTGGTGCAATGATAGTTTAGACTTGCTTGTTGAAGAGGGAATTAATGAATTTAGGAAAAAAATTGCGTCAGGCGGGAATGTTTTAAGGGAAAAAGGATTAAATCTTCATTGGTGGCTTGAAGCAGATACAAATAAGGGAAGATATGTGGCAGATGGCACTGCAGGGCAAATTAATCCAGATTACCCATTGGGATTCTATGGCTCATTAAAAGAAGCGCCGACTGACTTAGCAGAGGTTTATTCAAATGGACATTAGTATAAAATGCAACTACAAAACAAAACAGCACTGATAACAGGCGCTTCTTCAGGTATTGGAAAAGAAACAGCAAAACTGTTCGCAAAAGAAGGAGCTTTAGTAATTCTCACTGCAAGAAACTTAGAAAAATTAAAATTTGTGCAAGATGAGATTAAAATCCAAGGCGGAAAAGCAGAATCTTATTCTATGGATATAACCGATAGGAATCAGGTTTACGCTACTATAAGTAAAATCATAAAAGATAATGAAAAAATAGACATCCTTGTAAACAATGCAGGGATTGTAAAATGGGGGTCAATTGAAGATACAACATACAAAGATTTCGATGACCAGGTAAAATTCAATTTAACAGGAACATTCAACACAATCAAGGAAATAACGCCTTACATGATTAAACAAAAATCAGGGAATATAATCAATATAATAACCTCTACAGTAAAAAAAACAAAATCAGGCAGAGTTGCTTATGCTGCATCTAAATACGGACAAGCTGGCTTAAGCAATGCAGTTCATGAAGATTTGAAAGACAAAGGAATTTCAGTCATTGCTGTCTACCCGGGAAAAACTAATACTCCAATACATGATCCCTACATAAACAAAGAAGACCCAATAAGAAACAAGATGCTAAAACCAGAAGAAATCGCAAAAGTTATATTAGAAGCAGCTTTAACAAAAGATAAAGATATCAAAGAATTAGTTATTAATTCTTAAGGGATCAAGCAAGACTCTCAGGTTTCCATAACCTCGCTATCCTGTCTTTCTCACGCCATTTCCTGATAAAGTTCTTTACCCTTAATGGTAAAACTGTTTCAAGTAGCTCAGATTTTTCAGTAAACTTATACAATTCTTTCTTTAATTTATTACTTAAATCCTTATACAGGCTTGGGTCTGAATAAATCAGGCCTTCTTCTATCCTATGGAATGATGTAGTCCCTTCAGGTGCAAAGATTATGTAGCCTCTTTTTCCCTTGATAAGCTCTGAATAAGTGTCCATCCCGCGATAAACTTTTTCTGCCTCTGCCAGATAAACACCACCTTTCTTCCCGCTTGGGTCTAAAATTACTAATTCATCCCCTTCAACAGCTACACATACAGAATAATGAGCAGATTTTGCTTCAGGAAACAGGATTTTCTTTTTATAATCAACAACAATTAATGCTCCTTCGCTCAACCACAACCTTATCTCGTTCTTCAGATCAGTTATATGCTCAACATCTATCCAGGCGCCTTTAACCTTGCTTTTTGTGATGTCTTGCACAACTTTGATCAATGTATTTGGATGCGTACCAGAGCCTACTTTTGTGCTGCTTAAGTCTCCTATTTTAGATTGTGATTCACTGTAACCAAAAATTTTCAGTATCATTGACGCGCTGGCTGGCCCGCAAAAGCTTGGTTTTTGCTCAACATAGTAGCTCTTTATCTTCTCTAAAGTGTCAAGGTCTGTTTCTATGTTCTTAAAGGAGATCTCCTTTTTTACAAACTCCCTGTTGGGGATAAATGTGGCATACCCAAAATCAGATTTTATTGTAACACCCTGGTTTGAAACTGATTTTATGCTGCCTTCTACCTCTCCGATCTTGATTTTCTGCCCGAGCTTAAATGATTGGGAGGTCTTTAGATAGAGTCCGGCTATGAAGTTTTCCATGATTGTCCTCGTCCCAAAAAATATGTACAAAAACAATAATGCCATTATGCCATAGAAGAACCAACTTATAGCAGCTGTAACACCCCCTATATTGACCCCGAATAAATTAAGCAAAAACAAGACAGTAAATAAGTACAAAGCGATCCTGACAAAAACCAATATTCCATTCAGGAAATGCTCTTTCTTCTGCTCAAGCATAAACTCAGTTATTCCGGTCGTATCAAATATTCTCTTAAGGCCGAACGTTATGAGGTTAACTACCGCTATGGCCAGTACAATAAGTAAAATAACCAAAAGTATATTCGGCAGCAGCTTATATGCATTTGTGACAAAATCGCTTAAAACGGTTATGTCTGTCAGCAGATCAACTCTCAAGTAAACCAGTGCAGCCAAAATAGTAAAGATCATCACCAGATATCTGAAAAATTTGACAACACGTATATGCTTCACATTTATTGTCTCTTTTCTTTTAGAGAGAGATATTATTAAGCCGCTTCCTATCCTTGTCACTAAAAATCCACCTACAAGTATCAAAAGGCTTACTATGAGTCTTGTAGTTGTTGTATCTAATTGCATTTTTCGTGTTTTTACAACTTATATCCAATTATATTGATGAGGTTAAATAAATAGTTTTTTATTTTTAAGTATAAAGGAAAACATTTATATAGTAATCTAGCTGAATAGCACTAAAGTGATTTTCAACAAAACAATATTAATTGGTTTAGGGATTGTAATAGGACTTTACTTACTATACAAGCTCTTATTCAGCACAAACAAGTTCGATGATGAGTATAATCAGCTTTACAACAAGGTTATTACATCTGAAGAGTACAAGGTCAAAGGACAGTATGATAAATAAGGCTTTTTCTTATATTTAAAAATTAAGAATAAATTAAAAATATTGCTTAGCTATTGTTCTGGGCTAGAATCTTGGACCAATTCAGCCATTCTATCAGCAAGAATCTCTAAGGTTCTTTCACTACTTTTCTCTCCTTGGAGAGGTATGTCATCTGTGCCTCGAAGAATTTCTGTTCCATCGTTGGAAATACCAACGTAACTAACAAAACCCATTGCATTAAAAGCATACATTAACGTTCCCCAATCATGTTTTATTTGATTAAGGGGGTCATCACTACGGGAGCCGGCAACTATATTTCCAGCTCTTAATTGTTCCAAAACATCAGGATTCATTTCTGACATTGCCACATTATATCCTAATCCTCCATTTTCATCCATAGTAACCTCCAATATCAATAAATTTACTCATAGGTATTAACTTCAATTTATAAAGTTTATTAATAAATCCCTTAGACTTTTTAAAAAACAAATAAATTTATTAAAGACCAATGCAAATATCCTGATAAAATGGTAAAATGCCCTCATTGCGGTAAAAAGCTCAGGGAAGATGAGATGTTCTGCCGGAACTGCGAGAATGACGTTTCTGAAATAAAGAACGAAAGGGAAAAACCAGGCCATGAGAGCCACGAGCATTGACAATGAAACCTTTAATTGCAGCAAACTGGAAGATGAATAAGGACAGTAAGGAAGCTACTGATTTCATTGATGAATTCAAGCCCTTAATCAAGGATAATAAAAATGATATAGTTATTTGCCCGCCTTACACAGCACTAAATGAGGTAAATAAAGCGATAAAAAACACCAATATCAAACTTGGTGCGCAAAACATGCATTTTGAAAAAGAAGGTGCATTCACTGGAGAAGTTTCTGCTTCAATGCTAAAAGACGTTTGCGAATATGTTATTCTAGGCCATTCTGAAAGAAGACAAATCTTTAATGAAACTGACGAATTGATAAATAAAAAAGTAAAATCAGCTTTGAAGAATAAACTAAAGCCAATCTTGTGCATCGGGGAAACATTAGAGCAGAGAAATAGCAATCAAACGATGAAAATAGTAGAAAACCAATTAAAAAATTGTTTAAGTGGAATTAGCGAAAAAAATGTTGTAATCGCTTACGAACCTATTTGGGCAATAGGTACTGGTAAAACCGCTACACCGGAGCAAGCAGAAGAGGTTCATAAATTTATTAGGGATCTATTAAATGAAAATATCAGAATCATCTACGGCGGAAGCATGAAACCAGATAACGCTAAAGAATTATTGTCAAAACCAAATATCAATGGTGGTTTAGTTGGTGGGTCTTCTTTAGACGCTAAGAGTTTCGCAGAAATTTGTAATGTCTAAGGAACCTGTACATAGATTTTCTCTACATCAGCATACGGAATAAACTCATTATCAACATTATATTCTACAAGAACATCAAAGATATATGTTCCAGAAACAGCGTCTTTTGGAACTTCAAAACCAATACCTAAGCTTTTTTCTTCATTTTTCTCTATCTCAACAGGATTAGGATTATACTTAAAGTCAATGTTATTCAAAATTTCTTTCTCGCTTAAATCAAATGCAGATGCCCTTGTTACAACAACTTTAAACATTGCCATATCATCAATGTTTATTATCTTCATTCCAAAAGCATCAAAATTACCTTTTGCTATTACTTTTTTGATTATTCCGATGCACACCCTGTCAGAAGCACTGCATGATAATTCTGCAAACTTCTTATCTAATTGATCGGTTGTTATCTTATCTAACTCTATAGTTTCACTTGCTATGCTGTCAATAAACCTTATTCCAAGAATTAATATTGCAACTGCTATCACCAAGACAACTAAGAATGATAATGACAACTCAACTCCTTTTTTTTTCATATGAACCAATATTAATGTCTTTATATTTAAGTTTTAGTAAAAAATAGAATTTATCTTAATATCTCATACTCCTTAATCAAAAGTATAACGAACAAAAGCAGCAGTGCAACTCCCGCTATAAACCATATAGAGCCAACAGCAATGTTGCTTACAGCCATCTGGTAAGTTCCAAAAGCCATCACAATAAAGCCAATCCATAAGAATTTGTCTAGAACAAGTTTCATCAGTTCAAATTCCTGCTGTTCAGATAATCTTTTTTTCATGTTACAACAATAAAAAAGTCTATTGATTCGTATGATTCAGTTTGGCCTGGCGCAAGATTATTGACATCAAAAGTCAGCAAATAAGAGCCTGATTTTGCGTCTTTTGGAACATTTAACCTTACATTCCTTACATCAGCTTCAGATGGAGCCAATTCATAAATACTTTGTCCGAACTGGAACCAGTTGCTAACTTGGAATGGGTCATAATCAGCCGGACCTGAAATTGAATTAAAGAATAGTTGGTAACTTAATGTTCCATCTTCCTTGTTCCTTATCCCAACTGTAAGAACTTCTGAAGAGCCTTTATTGATTTCTATCTCTGTTTTTGGAAATGATGCCTTTTTGTCATTATTCTTTAAATCTGATATTATGTTCTGCCTTACCTGCTCTGTAACATCTTCCCTGATGTCGCTGATATCTGAGAATGTATTCCTTACAAAAGCCAGACCTAGACCAAGCAAAGTCATAGCTAATATCACAATAACAATTACCCTTATTGACAACTCTAGAGAAGCCTTTTTGTTTTGCATCTATCTACCTCTTTTTTATTTACACAGTTTTGCTTATTTATAAAATTTGCTATTGTTTTTCATAGATGGAGAATAAATTTTTAATGTGCTTACCCAAATACAAGCCGTGGATTATCTCTTACGTGTTGAATCAACTCATTACGCATTTCTCTTTCTAGTCTAAAGAGACCTTCCACTATGTCAAGAACGTGACCAAGACCTACTTCGAAATGTTTCAATTGGAAGACCAAGCCGGCAAATCCCTTTTTCTGTCCGCCCATGGCTGAACCTATTAATTCTACACGTTGTAATGGGATATTTAGTAAAATTGGCCCTATTTTTTCACTTAATCTGTCTAACAATGTTTTTAAAAGTTCCCCTTCTGAAATTATTTTCCTATCATCTTCTGAAACTTTTTCATCCTCGCCTTCCACTTCAGCGGGAACTATTTTTTTTAAAATTTCTGCTAATCTAACAACGATACGTACATCAAGTTTAACATCTTTTAACTTATCCCTCATACTTTCAAAATGCCCTTTAGCTTCATCAAGTTTTTGTTCTTGGTCTGCACCAGAACCCTCTCCAGAAAAAAATTCAATTAGAGGTTTTAGATCTCCCTCATGGATTGCTCTTAAATCCCTAATAGCTTCCCTTAAATCTTTATCAGAAATCTCTAATGCTTTGAAAGTGTTATGACGTGTGACAAAGTTTCTAATATTACCTATCATTCCCATAAATCTTTAATTTTTAAGGGCATATTTATACTTTTCTACTTTTTAAAGAAATTTCAAAATATCTTCCCAAAAAATCCTTTTTTCTTCTTGCTTTCTTTATCAAATTCCTTAAGAATCTCTTTCTGTTTTTTGCTTAATTTTCCAAGAACTTCAATTACAACTTCAACATTTTCATTCCCTTGTCCACTACCATGCAAATAAGGAATTCCTTTGCCTTTCATCCTAAAGATTGTATTATTTTGAGTTCCAGCTGGAATTTTTAATTTTGCTTTCTCATTCAAAGTAGGAACTTCTATTTCTCCGCCTAAAGAAGCTATTGTAAAGGGTATTGGGATTTTGATGTAAATATCGTCTCCTTGTCTCTCAAATACTTCATGCTCTTTAACATAAATAACAACATATAAATCACCGGTCGGAGCGCCTTTTTCGCCTGCTTCACCTTCTCCGGTAACTCTTAAGTTAGTCCCTTCTTCAGCTCCTGCAGGAACTTTTATTTCCAGCTTCCTTGTTTTTTTAACAACTCCGGTTCCATCACAGATCTGGCATTCTTTCTTTATGTATTTTCCCTGTCCGCGGCATTTGCCGCATGTAGCTGTTGTAGCAAATATTCCGAAAGGAGTTCTTTGTGTTCTTCTCTGCATTCCAGACCCATTGCAATCAGGACAGCTAACGATATCTGATTCAGATTCTGCGCCAGAACCATGGCACTTTGTGCATTGCTCAAGCCTTGGAACAACAATCTGCTTTGTTATGCCTGTAGCAGCTTCATTCAACGTTATTTCTAAGTCATACCTCAAATCAGATCCTCTTCTTGGACCGTGTTTTCTTGAACCGAAAGGATTTCTTCCCCCGAAAAAGCCTTCAAAGATGCTATCAAAATCAAAACCTCCGCCAGTACCAGACATAAAATCAGAAAAATCAAAACCCTGGAAACCGTTTCCAAACTGGTCAGCAGTAGTTCCAAACTGGTCATATTTAGTTCTTTTCTCGTCATCAGCTAAAACAGCAGCAGCTTCGTTTATTTCCTTGAATTTTTCAGCAGAGCCCTTATCTTTATTCAAATCAGGATGATATTCCTTAGCCATCTTCTTATAGGCTTTCTTGATTTCCTCTTTAGTTGCATTCTTCTCTACTCCCAATGTCTTATAGTAATCCTTAGCCATTCAATTCTTCCTCAACTTTTTTTGAAAACTCAAATTCTTTTTCCAAATCAACTTTATATCTTTCTTTCAGATCATCAAATCTTTCTTTTAGGCTTACAATTTTATTGCCTACACATCTTTTGTCAGCATAAAAAACTATTTTTTCCTCATAAGTTTGTGGTTGTTTTGCCGGATCCTCAACCTTATGCAAGCTATGCTTCCTGATAACTTCAGCAATTTCATCATAACCAAGACTTTTTAATAGCTTCGCTCCTTCTTCAATATGATCATCTTTTACCCTCTCAACATCATGCAGTAATGCTGCAGCTGTAACCAGTTTTTTATCAACATTAATGCCTTTAGAAATCAATCTATCTGCAATCTCTTCAGCAACTTTGCAAACAGCTTCACAATGAGAAATCACATTAGAAGGAGTCTTATTTCTCTCTAAAATACTTAAACATTCCTCTTTTGTTGGGATTTTAATATTATTCATTTATTCCTCGAATACACGCAGGTTTTTAAGCTCTTCGTTAAGCTGTTCTGGATTTTTAAAATGAATAGCATTCATTCCTAATTTCTTCGCAGTTTCTGCATATTCTTCCTTGTCATCAACGTAAACTACATTTTCTGGACTTTCTCCAGTTAATTTTAAAGCTAATTTAAAGGCTTCTGATCCATCAAGTTTTGTTTTATGAACCTTATATGAATAAATACCATCAATAAAATTCTCTGAGAAATTAAATGTTTCCTGCAAATATTCTGCACGTTCTTTAACAGTATCTGATAAAACATATAGCTTAATTCCTTTTTTCTTCAACTGTTTAATTATTTCAACTGTACCTTCTATCGGCTCATAAGATTCCATCCATAATCTGTTTAAATCGTCATTATCTGCCGTTATGTCTAATAACTTTTTTGTTTGGTTCCAGAACTCCTCACAAGTTATTTCACCTCTCCGATAGGACATGCCTAGTTCTGACCCAACTTTGAATATATTATCAACAGACTTGGGTTCTAAATTATATTTTTTACTAATCTTTTCAACAACTATTTTTTTCCCGTCTGTAAAATATACCCCACCTAGATCAAATATTATTGATTTAATCATTTAATATTATTCATTTATTTCTTCTTTTTCTTGTCATCATCCTCTACTTTGTACTCTGCATCAACAACTTTCTCATCTTTCTTATCTGCATTTCCAGCTGCTCCTGGTTGAGGCCCTGCTTGTGGACCTGCTCCAGCACTTTGCTGTTTCTTAGCCTGTTCCTGAGCAACTTTCTGATACATCTCCGTTGACATCTTCTGGACAAGCTTATTGACTTCATCCATTTTAGATTTTAGAGCAGCAATATCCTTCTTGTCAGGCTTCAATAATTCTTTCAATTCCATTATTTTGCCTTTTACTGTCTCTAATTCCTTGCTGTCAACTTTTCCTTCGAACTCTTTAAAGAGTTTTTCGGTTGAGTATACCAAAGTATCAGCTTGGTTTATCGTTTCAACTTCTTCTTTTCTTTTCTTGTCCTCTTCTGCATGCGACTCTGCTTCCTTCTTCATCTTTTCAACTTCTTCGTCACTTAATTTTTGACTAGCTGTGATTTTAATAGATTGCTCTTTGCTAGTTCCAAGATCCTTAGCTTTTACATCCACTATTCCATTTGCATCAATATCAAAAGTAACCTCTATTTGAGGTATACCTCTAGGTGCAGGCGGAATCCCAACTAGGTCAAACTGTCCTAATACTTTATTGTCATTGAACATAGGCCTTTCTCCCTGTCCCACACGAATTGATACAGCCGGCTGATTCTCAGCAGCTGTTGAAAATACTTGGGACTTTTTCGAAGGAATAGTTGTGTTTTTCTCAATTAGTTTGGTAAACACACCTCCTAAAGTCTCGATACCCAAAGTTAATGGAGTTACATCTAAAAGCAAAATGTCCTTGACATCTCCAGCCAAAACACCAGCCTGAATTGCTGCTCCCTGCGCAACACATTCCATTGGGTCAACACCACGTTCAGCCTTCTTACCGACAAAATCTTCAACAAATTTCATTACAACTGGCATTCTTGTCGGACCGCCAACTAAAACAATTTTAGCAATATCATTGCCGCTTAACTTTGCATCTTTCAATGCCTGTTCCAGAGGATGCTTGCATTTCTGTATAATTGGCTCTACTAATTGTTCCAATTTTGATCTTGCAAGCTTCATTGTTAAGTGCTTAGGGCTGTTGTCCTGGGCTACTATGAACGGGATGTTTATTTCCGTTTCCATTGTTGTAGAAAGCTCTATTTTAGCTTTTTCAGCAGCTTCCCTTATACGTTGCATTGCAGTGTCATCTTCACTCAGATCAATACCTTCCTTGCTTTTGAAATCCTCAACAATGAATTTCATCAAGGCTTCATCCATATCAGTTCCACCTAGTTGTGTGTCACCGGAAGTAGCTTTGACTTCGAAAACTCCTTCTGAGAGGTCCATTATAGTTACATCTAAAGTTCCACCGCCCAAATCAAATACTAAAATCTTTAGCTCTTTATCGGATTTGTTAATGCCATAAGCCATTGATGCAGATGTAGGTTCATTTACTAACCTAACAACTTCTAATCCGGCTATAGTTCCCGCATCTTTTGTAGCTTGTCTTTGATTGTCGTTAAAATAAGCTGGAACTGTAATTACAGCTTTTTTTATAGGTTCTCCTATGAATTCTTCTGCGTCTTTCTTGATCTTTTGCAAAAGAAAAGCTGATATTTGTTGAGGTGTATACTCTTTGTTGTTAATTTTATACTTAAAATCAGTACCTATCTTTCTTTTTGCAGCCATAACAGTTCCTTCAGGATTAGAAACAGCTTGTCTCCTAGCAGGTTCACCTACTAACATCTGTCCATCTTTTGTAAAAGCTACAACGCTTGGAAATGCTTTCCCATAAGCAGTTGTCCCTTCTGCAGAAGGTATAATTGTTGGTTTTCCTGCCTGCAATACTGCAGCAGCACTATTTGATGTACCTAAATCTATT
>CEPX01149914.1_pt1 | contig 29626 bp, 45 predicted proteins | sample 361361 | NCBI WGS metagenome assembly CEPX01 (sample SAMEA2619974, study PRJEB7988) | marine metagenome | biome: marine biome (ENVO:00000447); feature: mesopelagic zone (ENVO:00000213) & marine oxygen minimum zone (ENVO:01000065); material: "saline water (ENVO:00002010), including plankton...
CATCACTTCCAAGGAATGTTCCACAAAGGAATAATACTCGGATTTTTAATTTGGGTGGCAATCCCAGATGGAACCGAACTTTTATGGATTGCACCAATTGCAATTTGGTTGGGAATTCCTTTAATGGTAGCTTATATCGTTTTCATGATATTGGCGTGGATATTGGTATTTTTGGTATGGAGGTACTTATAAAATGGTAAGCATAGCGGAGATTGGAGGACCTAAAGTATTTTGGCCAATTGCTTTAATTGTTGCATACTTTTCTTGGAGATTTTTTAGCTGGATAGGTCTAATAATCATAATGGCAATAATTGGATTATTAACTTTTGCTGTAATTGCAGGAGGAGTATTATAAGATGAATAAGAAAGGATTTATATTTTCCGGAATGGGACTTATTATAGTTGCAATTATCTTAGTTTTAATATTTATGCTTTCAAGCGGAACCTTTGACCCATTCTTCGAGAGGTGTTGTGGATTATGAATAAAAAAGGATTTGTTGGAATTGTATTCACACCAGTTTTTATTTTAATAGTTGTACTTGGATTAATTTATTGGTATCTTTCCTCCCATGAGATTTCCCAGATGATTATGCTTATAGTTACCCTAGGTTTATTAGCGGGTGTGTTGAGTAATTTAGTAATCGATGGCCATCATACGTTCTTTATAGCATTCGCCATCGCTTTATTGCTCTCCGCATACGAATTTCTCGCCCAAGGATTGGGGTTACCCTCTCCCCATCCTTACGTGGCTTATTTCATTTGGGCGGGTTTATTTGGAGCAGTAGTTTCACGATTTTCACTAATGTTTACAGGAGTGGGAACATAATGGAGGTATAAAAAATGAATAAAAAAGGATTTATAACTTTACCCTTAATATTTGGAACTAATCCTTATTTAATAGGAATTGCAGCTTTGTTTATCGCAATTTTATTATTTGGTTCTACATTATTACTCTGGATAATAGGAACAAATATCTTTGTTCTTATGGGAGGAATAACTATTGTTTTGACTTTATTAATGATGTTTAAAGGAAAAATAACAGTTCCGATGATGGTAATATTTGGAATAGGAATTGCATTAATTTTAGCAGGAAAAGGCATTCCATCATTAGAAAATATCTCCTTCCAATCTCTTGGAATTATAAGGGCATAAAATGGATAAAAAAGGATTTGAACCATTAACCATATTGGGTATTATTTTAATAATTGGTATTTTCTTTTTTTTCCCTTTTAATAAAGTCCCATTAGCTTTTTGGGATTTTTCTTCTATTTCTGTTGTAAATGAATTAGAATTAGAGGACTTTATAGAAGGAGATAGAGCAAAAATAATATTAACGACAAGCACAATTTGCGGTCATCCTCAAGGAAAATCAAGACAATTTCAAGAGTTGAGTGGATATGCAATGTGGATAGATGATAACCCTTATTATTGTGATAACCATGACGGACAGTGGATTCAAAATGATAGAGTAGGAACTTTTGTATGTAAAGATAAAAGTTTAGTAAATCAAATCGCTTTAGATGGAACAAAATATTACAAAACATTTTCTCCAGCATTTATAAAAGAAAAAGGAGATTTTGGTTATTTTGACCAAAGATACGATTTAACTGAAGGAGAACATAAAATTGAAGTATGGGCATTTTTAGCTTGTCCAAATATGGGAAAAGCAAGCAGTGGCTATTATCCATCTACAATAGTTCATAAATTTACAAAAACAATTTTAGTAGAAGCAGATAAAACACCCGGATATAGATTAATTGATAATGTTTGTGTAAGAGTAAGTGATAAAAGTGAGTTTAAGACTTTTGAGAAATGTGACCAAAGTAAAGATACATCTGGGTATATTTATATAAGTAATGAAGATATATGTGTTTTTAAGAATGTTGGAGGAACTTACACTACTTCAGAAGAATGTGAAACTACACATTTAAAGATAGAAAAAAAGATAGAAAAAGAATCTCCTACTTTAATTAATAATATCTTAGAATGGTTTAAGGACTTATTTTCAAAATTTACTTGGTATTAAAATATGAAAATTAAAAAAGAAATAGTTTTAATATATGGAACTATCCCCTTTATTTTTATTTTAATAACAGTGATTACAGTAACAGGAGGAAGTGGAAATACAACTCAATTTTGGGATAATACAACTATCCAGTTAGGAGATGTTAGTAAAAATATTTGGTGGAGAGATTTAGATATAAGTGATACAATAAATGCGGAAACCAAAATTATTATTCCTCATTTTATTGATTATGATAATATTCTTTCTAACACAACATATATCGTGGAGCCAATAAAAATAATGTATAAGAATGGAACAGTTTTAGATTATGGATATAATTTTACAAGTGGTGGAAATACAAGATTAGGACAATTTAATGAAACAGATTTCTTCTGGGAACCTTCTATCGGATTAGCAAGTGGGGATGAATTTAGAATACAATTTGGTAAAAGATTAGAGATGAGAGGGGGAGTTTCATCAATATTTACTCCAGAGTCTTCTTATATTCAAAATAATAGAACAATTTTATTTAATGTTAGTAAAATTCCTGATGTTGTTAATGTAACCTTGTATGGATATAATTTTACAGAAAGTGAAACCTTTGGTGTAGATAGTACAAGTTGTACTAATCCTGGAGATTGTAATGGAGCAGTTTGTCAAGGAGGAAGTAGTGATTATCAATCTGTAAGTGCTTGTGATTTTACTCAATGTGATGTTCAAGTTGCAGTAACAGGAACTACTTACAGAGTTTATTTAGCAAGTGGGGGAAGTGGAACTTGTGAATGGACTGGACAAGTAGAAAGTGGATGTAGTGTTTCTACAAAATCGGCATCTTGGAGTGGAGCAAGTGGAAGTATAGGAAGTTATAGCGGTTATTGTGAAAGCCATTTTACTCATGCATTTGGAGCCGCAGGAACTTGTAGTGTAAATAGTTATAATAGTGGAGGAAGTTTAAGCGGAGTAACTGTAACCTATGCTCCTAAGAATTTAAATTTAACAGTTGGAAGTACAATTTATGCAACTAATGGAAGTTCAGCTAATACAGACGGATGGTTATTCTCAAATGATAGATTAGTAACTTCAAGTGATTTTGTAGGAGAAGTTAGTTTAGGAGAGAATTATTTAAATGTAACAACAGAAACAGATGGAATTGCTTTTGTAGCATTTGATTATCAAACAGAGAATACTCCACCAGATATAATTTCAAATATAACAATTCCAACAACTCCTGCTTTTGGTGATACACTTTATATAAATGCAAATATTACAGACCCTGAAGGAGATAATGTTATTTGGACAAATTTTACAATTTTATATCCAAATGGAACAATTATGATGGATGCAATAAATGGAACTAAGGATGATGTATGGGCAACAGGAAGTACTAACTGGACTTCTACTCCTGGTTTAATTATAGATGATGCAGGAACTTATAACTGGTATGTAAATGCAAGTGATGAAAGTGGAGACCAGGTTTCAGATTCAGGATTATTTACAATAACAGATAGTACAGCACCAACAATAGTTGCAGTTGATAGTCCAGTCAATAATTCAGATTATTTAACTTCAAGTATTGATGTAAATTACACAGTTACAGATGGAGTTAGAGTAGATACAGTTTGGTATAATATTATAAATATCACAGGAGAAATATTAACTTCTAATGTTTCTGGAAATTATTGTGGAGATACAACTTGTGCAACTAACTTTTCACAAGTTAGTTTTCCAATAGAAACTATGATATTAAATGTTTATGCTAATGATACCTCAAATAATCAAGTTTTAGAAAGAGTAAATTTAAGTTCAAGTTTAGACACTTCTCCTCCAGATGCAACAATTATTGAACCTGTTGGGAATGAAACAGATTTTACAGTTCAAATAAGATATAATGTAACTGATAATGTAGCTGTTGATAGTTGTAGTTGGAATATTACAAAACTAAGTGAAAATTATTCAATTATTGATAGTGCAGATAATTATGGTTGTAATATTTTTACCTCATATCCTTTAAACTCTCTTGCTCAAACAGATTTTGTATTTACAATGGAAACAAATGATACAAATGGGAACGTTGAACAATATTCATCTAATTTTAATGTAGAAATACCACCCCCTCCTTCTATTACAATCACAGGAGGAGGAGGTGGAGGAGTTTCTTTTAGAAATATAACATCTATTCTCCATTTTTCAAGACCATTTATTAGTTTTACTTTATTTAGAGGCACACCAGCATCCGATTTGGTTAAGGTATTTATAACAAACCAAGGAGATGATGAAATTCAAGGGGATATTACTATTCCAGAATCATTACATCCCTATATAAATGCCGAAATATGTGATTTAATTACGGAAGATTGTAAGAGATTTATCACACTCCCAAAAGGTGAAACAGCAATGATATTACTTAGAATGCAAGTTTCAGAAGATTTTCCACAAGAAGGTGTAGAAGGTATAATACAAATAAAAGATGAGATTTCCGATGAAATCCACGAATTGCCAATCGGGATTCATTACCCGTTTGGTTGGGGATTAGTAAGTGGATTATCAGATTTAACAGGATTGAGTGAAAAAACATCAAGTGCAATCACCGCTTTGGGTTCATTATCAATGGTTTTCCTTGGATTTGGATTAAAACTGGGAGGTTATATATAAAATGAAAATAGGGAAAAAAATAAATATAAATAAAAGTAAAATTATTCATGGGGGGATTATCATCTTATTTTTAGCTTTAATTAGCGTGAGCTCTCTTGCAGTTAATGATTTAATGGGAATGCAATTAACTTTTAATGATACATCCCAAACAGGAGATGTTACATTCACAATCTATGATTCTGCCTCTGGAGGAGTAATAATTTATAACGAAACTTTTCCAAGTAATATAAGTGCAGGGGAGGTGGATGTTATGTTAGGAATAGGAAATGAACTCAATTTAAATTATGGTCAAGATTATTATATGAATATTATTGCGGCAGGAACAGATTTAACTTTTAATACTGCGGATAGACAAAGATTTCAAAGTAATATTGGAAATATTACAAGCTCTTATATTTCTCCCAGAAATATAACAAGTGTTTTGATGGACACAAGTATTACAATCTCTAATGAATTACAAGCCACAGATATAACTGCAACAAATAATTTTACAGTTTTAGGAATGGCATGGTTAGGAAATTTAGTTTCAAGTTTTATTAATATTACACATTTAGTTCCTACTTTAGATGTAACAAATTATACAGGTGGAAATCAAATTACTATTGCAGGTCATGTAATTAGCACATCTGCAATTCCAAAAACGAATGTTGCGTGGACTAATGAAAGTAATACTTTCACATCTAATCAATTAATCGGAAGCGGGGGATATGGAGGAGGAGGAATTACTTTATTTTCAAATGGAAATGGTTATTTTGCAGAAGATGTTTTAATTGATGGAGAATTAATTACTGTAAATGGAAACGTGGTTAATGGTTCATTTTTTCCACAAGGAGATTTAAGTTTTGATTTGGGAAATACTACAAACAGATGGGATGACCTTTATATTGATGAAATTTTTACAAACGGCAATGTAGGCATCGGCACGACTAGCCCAGGAGATTTATTAGATGTAAAAGATGGACATTTTGCTCTTTCTGATTCAGATGTTGCTCACGGCATTACAGATTATGCTACAACAAATGCATATACTCACATTTCACCTGTTATAGGAAGTGATGGAGGTGCTTTACTCGCAGGATTGACAGACGGTACTAATGGTGCCCTACAATTGATTGGTTATAAAGGTGCTACAGGCGGAGAACCTGCTGTTGAAATATTTGGACGATTAAAGAATGGTGTTAGTTATCAAAATATTGCTGATGCCACTCCTCTTTTTGTTGTCTCAAATGGAGTTACAGAAAGATTAACTATTTTGGGCAACGGCAATGTCGGCATCGGCACCACGAGTCCTGACTGGATTTTTGATGTACATGATTCAAGCGGAAATGCTTACTTGGGAATAGGAAGAGCAACCCAATCTCAGGGCTCTTCTGGACTTTACATTCAGGGAGGAACTAGTGGAATAAACTGGAGTATATATCAACCAGCAAACTCTGACAATCTCAGATTCCATAATGGAACAACCGATGTAGTCACAATAGAAGAATCAGGCAACGTCGGCATCGGCACCACAGACCCTGATAATTCATTTCATATAGAAGGAGACCAGGCAGGAGCAGATTTTATTAAATTAGATGATGGTGGTTATACTACTGGTCAACAACAAGGTATTCTTTGGGAAGCGGGAGCAACCAAATTAGGAAGAATGGGATTGACATATGACTCTGGAACTGCCACATATGATTTCGTTGTGACTGATTTATATGATGGTGGAGAAACATCAGGAGTAGATTTTATAGTTCAAGGAGACGGCAACGTCGGTATCGGCACCACTTCCCCAGATGCCAAATTAGAGGTTGAGGGCAATGTTACCATAACAGATACAGCTGGAACCGGACACCCTCTCTTCATTGATTCCGCTTATGATGATGCGTCTGTTGTGGAAATGAGAGAAAGACGGATAGAAAGTGCGTGGGGTAGTTATACCTTTTATAAATACCTGATTCGTGTCGGTAATGTTGGAGGTAGGACCGATACTTTAAAAATAGATTTAGGAAATAATCAAGATGTCTCTTATTTTATGAAAGCTTTTGGTTCCTATGGAACCGGTGATGATGTAAAAATGGTTACCCAACAAGGAGTCGCATTTGGAGAATCTGTAACAAATACTGTCATAGCTTCCACATCTGGTGGAGCAGCCATGACAGTAGGTGCTCCTTATTGGGAAGGCGTAAATGACGCTCTCGAAACCAACTTCTCTTCCTCACCCGGAGCCGGAAACTTTTTTGTAGAATTAGATTTATACGTAGCTGACGGTGGTGCAACAGTAAGTGTTGTAACCGGTTAGATATTAAATTTGTAATCAATAAAATGAAAAAACTAAAAATAGGGATTGGAATATTAAGTATTTTAATAATTATTGCTATAATATTTCAATCTTTGGAAATTAAAGGAGTTCCTATTGTTATTGAGATAGATATAGATAAAGTAAAAGCAGAAATATTAACTAAAATGTCCCCCTTTTGTAATAACTTAAATCTAAGTGATATAAATTATAAGGGACTAAATGATAATGATAAATTATACAAAGATTTTCATATAGACAATGATTTTATGATGGCGGTAGAGTTAGAAGTAACTTGTAATGGACAAAAAAGAACACCCACTTGGATTCTAACAAAAGAAAGAGCAGATGAAAAAATAAATAAAGAGGTGGTTGGTTAATGTCTCGGCTACTTATTTATACCCTATGCCTTCTAATATTACCCATTTCTATTTTTGCTTTTGTGGGCGATGATGGAGGGCAAGGAGTAAGAGGAGTAAGAACAATTATGAGTTTTGAAAATGGAAGTAGTATGATTTTAAATAATGATTTTACAGGAGAGAGTGATAACTATTTAGGAAAGTTGTGGAATAGATTATATAGAACAAGTCCCATAATTCCTATTAGTATTACTCCGCCTTCTCCTTCTACCGGGGGTGGAGGAGGAGGTGGTGGTTTAACTGATTGGATGGATTACGAAACGGGAGTTATTAGTGATTATTGTCCTCCAAATTATATAGAAGTTTATAATCCTACTACATTTGAAGCTTATTGTTGGAATATAGATATGTTGGATAAAATTCCGGATGATGTAAAAATTATTGGTGACCTCTCTATTGATGAAAGATTAGAATTTTTAACCAAAGAAGAAGAATTGGAAATGGGTATTTGGAATTATTTAGATGTGGACTGGATTGTAAACCCACTTGTAAATTTATGGAATAATTTATTTGAAGGAAACCCAACGGAATTGGTAATTGTAGAAGAGCAAAAAATAAAACATGAATGGCCAGAACTTTATGGAAAAAGTTTATTATTCTGGATATTAATAATAATTGGGGCAATATTTGGTATATTTGTTTTATATTACTTTGGAGGTTATATATGGGGATTAGTAGGTTATATTTTATCAATCATAATAAGTATAATTGCTATGCCTTGGATATTATTTATTATATTATTAATCGGACTTATCATATTCTTAGCGGCTAAAGGAGTTTTAGCTCTATGAAAATTAGTATAAAGAATAGAAGGGAGGTAAACAGTCTATGCCATTAGAATGGATTCCAGTTTTGGTATTTATCATCGCTGTCGCAGTAGGATGGGGAATGGTAAAAATTAATCCACTATTTGCAGCTATTTTAGGTATTTTTAGTGCCTTAATTGTTGTTGGATTAGGTCTAAGTGCAGTATTTAATGTTCCGTTTTTACTGGACTTTTTGATGAGCCAAAAATGGATTATAGCAGGAGCTTTCGGTTATGTAGCTGGAGGTTTAATCGGTCTCTTTACATGAAAATGTAGGGAAACGATGGGTTAATTAGAAGCCCTCTTAGTATTATATTTTAATATAAGGGGGTCTTTATGGCCTTTCTAACAATTATACCAATTATAACAATTATAAAGATGTATAACCTTAAACGTTAATCCGATGGCTCTCTAACACTAATAACCCCACCCAATTAAGACATGTATTACATAATCTATTAAAAATCTTTAATCTATGTATTATTTTTTCCTTATATCAAGGATATTCTTATGTTTTTTACTTGGTTTTCTTATAGAATTCTTTGATAAAAGTTGCAAAGTTTCAACTCCAAGTAGGTTTTGTAATACGTTTTTGCTTATAATTAGGCTTTGTTTTATGATTCTGCTATTAGTTATAACCGCCTTTTTACCTAACATATTTGCATATAATCCCCTTAATTCTTCCATAAGAGCATTTTCTTCATCATTTAAACTAAGAGTAAGGATTTTTCTATTCTCTTTTTTCTTATCCTCATCAAGAGTGTAATTTACAAAAGGTTTCTTTTTTATATTATCCATAATTTTGTATAAGATAGTTACTATTTAAATATTTTTAAAACGATAGGTTTATATATATGTAGTGACTAACTATTATTAAAATGGGTTATCCAACAAGTGCACAATTAGGAAGATATGTATTAAAGAGTAAAAATATGGGTGGATATTCTCGCTCAGCACCAAGAAGAAGACACTCTCCTTCAAGAACTAAAAAATTCCAAGAGGCAGAGGCTAATGTAAGACAAGTAAGAATAACTTCTAAAACACAAAATATAAATAAATTATCTCACACTGATACACAAAAGATTATGGCAAAACTAGGGCGTGAAAATATGATAAGGGGCGAAAATCCCACAGAAAGATGGTTGACTAAAAGAGGACTCAGGACATTTGAGGTTGTAGAATAAACTAATTTTCTTTTATATTTTCAATTAAAATAATCAAGACTTTCTTTCCTATGAATCTTTTAAAGGATTTAATAACTGCTCCATTCCCACCTTTAACAACTTCACTCTTGTAAATCCCTTCTGGACTAACTTCTATGTTCTTTTTTACTTCAATTTTTATTGGTTGTTTTTTACTCATTTTATTCCCCCATTATTTTGTAGTGACTAACTTTATTTGAAAACTGATACTGGTTTTGCTTTCTTTCCTTGATTAATCCTTTCCATTTGTTTTGCTACATTCTCACCATGTTCTTCAACACTTAAAACTTGTTTTCTGATTATTGATGGAACTTCTGGTATCTTTAATTTTTCTCCTTCTTCTGTTCTCCTATAATATTCGGATACATCTTGAGCATAATTTTCAGCAGATTCAAACCCTTCCTTTCCTAACCTTTTTGCAGTATTTTTTGGATTATCATATAATGTATCGTGCATCCAATCCGCCCATTTTGTTTGTCCTGGAGTTCTAAATTGGAGTTCTATCGGTTTGCCTTTTTCTTCAATAACAAAATGATAAGACCTATATCCTCCCTTTGGAGATGTAATATAATCCTCTACTTCAATAACTTTGAAATCTTTTTTTATTTTTCCTACCGCTTTTTTAAGTTCTGGTAAGGTTTTGAATGTTACTCTCGCTCCCATTGCATCTTGAAAATCTTTTGTAGTATAAGTTCCTTCTACATTTTTTTTCTTTAATTTCTTAACAATACTTGGAAGACTTTTAACTCTGGATTCAACCTTTGCACCTTTGAATGTAGTGCCTAACTTACTTGCGATTGGCTTTTGTAAGTTAATATATCCTTCTCGATATTGTTTTGAATGTGTAGTATCCCACCCTTGTAAATCTGATTTTCCTCTTCCTTTTTTCTCCCATTTATCTGAGTCTTTGTAAGTTTTTTTAGCATCGCTTTCCATATCTTTGGCTATGACTTTATAGCTTCTGTCATCGTGAGTAGCTCCATAAACTACTCGTTGTGTTTGTGTTGTAGTGCCTAACTTCTTACCACCACCTCCAACACTTCCACCACCAACTGTTCCTGCTCCCAAATATCCTAAATGACGAGTCATTACTTTTCCACCACTTCTATAAGATTCTTGTAAGTATCTATATGGTCTTCCTTTGATTATCTTTGTTCTAACGTATGACATATTATTTTGTAGTGACTAACTTGTATATAAATGTTCTTAATTTGTTTCTCTTCTTAACATCTCTTTTTGAATAGATTCTATATTTCTCTTACTTGATGAACTAAACAAAATTGTTCTTAATTAATGTCCAAACATTGGATTTGTTTGGTGGTATGTGTCAGTTTCTTCACATAAACTGAATGTACCAAGTCTTGTACTTTTTGACCAATCAGCTTTTTGTTCATCTGTCCAGTCATCTTCAAACCTGCTCAGATAAGGGTAGCTACCTCTTAAGTAAACTTTACCATCTTCTCTCCAATTGTTATACTCAACTCTCATCCTAAACACTGACCCAAATCCTTCTAAACTTGGTTTTAAGATGTCTTGAGAAGTTGTGTGACCAACATATATCTTAGCTGCTTTCTGACACAATACAGTTTTTCCACTTGGAGAAATACTTTTAACAACTACAAAATCATAGTTAGTTTGGTCATATCCCCAACTTGTATTAAACACTTGTCCTACTTTAACTTTTGTATCCATTTTATTTGCCTCCTGTTAGCCATTCACTTTCTAACTTCCTTGCTTTAATTTTTAACTTTTCGTCTAAATGTTCTGACCTCTCAATATTGAAATCAAATAATGCTTCCTGTGTTCCGCAATCAGAACAGATACTTGTTTTGTTGTCCCTTCGACTTAATGCAGGGTATCCTTCGTAAGGATTTTTACATCTCGGACAGATTTGTGTTTTGTGTTTTGTTTTCATTTTATTCACTCTCCTCTGAATAATATGCAATTTTATTCAATATTTTTTTTATTAATTGTTCGTCTTCTACCCCTAATAATTTCAATGCTTCTTCGTGTCCTTTTTTATAAGTATCTGGAGATTCTACAACAGGACCACCTTCTTCATCTTCATCATCCAATATCTTCGGAAATCCTCTTTCTGTAAACATTGCAATACACCATAATTCTTGTTCTTCTTTTTCAAAACCATAAAATACTCCATGTTTTTCAAAAGGTATATATTTTATTTTCATTTTTTTGACCTCCTTATGTCCATATATAGTATGGACATACATATATATAAAGGTTTCGGTTAGTTTAGAACTGCTATCAAAATTTAAATAAGAGAAGTCGTATAATGCATATATATAGGGGGTATTTTGAATAAATTTCCTTTATAAAGGATTAATTAATTATCAGTATTTTTTAAACATTGAAAACAAACTTTATGAACATGGACAAGTCTATGTAAATAGAAACTATGGTTTCCACAATATTGGCAAGTGAATGCATATCCTTCTTTCATTTTGTATTAGTTATAACTGAGTAATTACATATATAAAGGTTTCTTTTTTATATTATCCATCGGTTCTTTTCTTTAATTTTCTTTTCTTTAATTTGCTTCTCCATACATTAACCCTTGAGGAGTTTGAACTCTTATTTGCAAAACAACTCCAGCATCGTTTTCCCCAACTTGGTTTCCCACATTGGATACATTCTTTTAATTTAGTTCCCATTTTTATACCAATAATTATACTCATACTTTAAAAACAATATACCAAATACTTTTAGTCCATATTCTTTTTTCATTCTAAAACAAACCACCAATCTATAATAAAACGATTTTATTATTCTAATTTGTTTATTCAGCATTTTCTTTCTTTTAGAGGGTAGGGTATTTGTGTTAATGGGGTAACGAAAATAATTCTTAATAAAAATTTCACTAAGATATTCAATATCATTAAGATTTTTTATTCTTTCTTGTTGTTTCGGCGTCATTATCATCTTTTTTTCTTTTCTTTTTCCTATTTTTTATAAATTGTTTTTCTTTTTTTTCGGGGTTTATATTATTTAGTTACTATTAATTAATAATGATATTGTGGTTTAATTTAAATTAAAGTTTTTTCGTGGCACGGAAGGTTTTTCTCCCATCCTGCCAGTCCGAAGTTAGTAATCCTAAGTTCAAAAATACATTAAGTAGATACTTAACCATAAATTGTCTTGTGATAACATCTGCATATAACTTCTTATAATAAGGAATTGCATATAAGTCTCCAAGCTTACAACTTTTATGTTCTTTAAAATATTCTTCCATAACTGTAGACATATAAATTTCTTTAGAAGGCATGCCCCAGTACTGCCCTCTACGAAACTTCAAACGTTTATGTTTTATATTATCCCATCTAAGTGAAATGCGACATGGTCTTGCCATCTTCAACCTCCTTTGGTTCTTCCTCTAAATTTACTTCAATCTTTAATATATCACTTGTATCCCAATCCTTTGTTTTACCTAAACATTTCATTACATCCATCCTTGGATTCTTATGTCTGTGTGGACAAGGAGGAAAGTGAACGGGTGCATCCCATCGCATTCCTGTCGCAAGTAATGCTTGTCCAAGACCATAGTGAGGAACTTTACCAATTATATTACGGGGTATCTCTTGCACCTCTAACATCTTTTCTGCATCTCCAAAGTTCATCTTCATGGCAATATAATAACCAAACTGATTACGGAACATTGTAGGAAGGTCAAGAGGTCTTTGAGTATCACAAATAATATCAATTCCTAAATCCCTTCCTTCTCTAATAATCATTAAAATATATCTCCTACATAAAGCCCATTCTTCAAACCCTTTGCCACTTCTCATAAAATTACTTACCTCTCTAATATAAAGAACAATTCTATGCTTAATTAATCTACGCTTCTTTGCTTCTAATATATTTTTTAATATCATTGCATAAGCAACAGGCTCCTGGTCTGTTTCTAACAAAAATGTTGAGAAAGAAGTAAGTGTATTTTTATCTTTTAAAATATCTTCAAAGTTTATTTTATCTACTCCTTTTGAAAACATTCCACTCACTTTCCATTTCTTAATATCTCTCATTAAACTCATATTTGTTGCACCATGAACTTTTATCCTACCTTTTGATAAAGCATCAAATATTTTATCAAAGGTAATTTCTTCTTCATCTTTTCCAAGTTGATATTCTATTTGTGCTAAAAATCCTCTACTCGCATCTGTCTTTCCAATTAAGTACCATAAATCTGTAATATCTAAATCACTTTCACTAAAACTTTTTATATCAACTTTCTCTGGAAATTTATTATTATATTCTAATCCCTTTCCACTAACCATAATAATTTCATTTGGAACTGCACTTGGCTTAATTTTATTATTTGTAATCTCTTTTAATTTATAGACAAGATAAGGATTCTTTTCAACTAAGCCATAACACATATTTTCAAATCTTCCACTATCATATAAATCTATAACCTTTTTCTTTCCTACTTCTTGTCTTACAATAAATTCTCCTGCATTACTCTTTCCACTTCCAGACTTTCCAGCTATAAGTTTATGATTAACAAAAGCTCCACTTCTTCCTCCAGGAAGATAAAATACTTCACGTTTTAATTGTCCTTCACTCATACCATACCTTCTTCATCAAATTGTTCACTATCTCCTTTCTCCACATCTTCTTCAGCAACTTGCTTAGCTCCAAATAACACACCTTCTTCATCTTCAAGAGGAGAATAATATGCTCTAAGGAAAGGAGTTATGATTCTAAGTGCAAGTAATTTCTCAATACAATATTCAAACATTCCTTCATGGTCTTTCATAAATTCTTCTTCTTCTACATCTGGTTTAAGTTCTTTAGCCAAACCATTATTCACAAGAATTTTCTTAGTCATCTTATATAATAATCTTGAGACCATCATTTTCTCTTTACGGATAATTAATTCAGCCATACTATCCGAAGGTTTATTACTTAATCTATCTATACAATCCCACAAAACTGCAGAACGTTGTAAATGTTTAGTTATACTTCTTACTTGCCCTCTTTGTGTCATATAAGTTACAGGAGTAACTAAACCTAAGTCATTATATTTCCTTATTAACTCTGTAATTGTTTTCTTCATTTCTTCCCTTTAAATTTATCTACAATATGTTTCTTAAATCTTTCAACTTGTTCTTTCTTTTCTTTTTTCCTTTTTAATTTATCTTGGAAGCCAAGTAGTTCAATATTTTCATCTTCTAATTCACTACTATAAATTAGTAATCTTTTATTTTTGGTTATTATTTTTAAAGTCTTAGACCTTAATCCATTATATTCCTTTCTTAGTTCTTCTTCTTTACAAATAGTTTTTTTATGTTGTTTTAATAAGTTCTTATTTACTTTTTCAATTCTTCCTTTTTGTAATCTTAAATTTCTTAAATTATGATTCAATTCTCTCTCTTCTCTAACCTTAACTTGAATGGAATCATCTAAGTCCCAGGTATTCCTTAATGCTTTAAACTCCTTTCTTTCTTTATCTAAGGTATTTTGTAGTTCCTTTATATTTTGGTCAGATTTTTTAATTTCTTCTCTATATTTTTTTATTAACCCATTTAAAGTTTGAATCTCTGTTTCCTCTTCTAATTCTTTAACAATTTTCTTTCTACTTTCTTCTGTTAATCCTCCTTTAATTTGCTCTTGAACCATTGTCCATTTATCAATACTATTTTGATAATCTTCTCGAATTAAGGAAACCTCCCTCTCAGCTTGTTCTTTTTGTTTTCTTACTACACATTGAACACTACATTCAAAATCCTCAACATCACTTGTAAAATCTTGTATCATTTTATATTCCTCCTTGTTCTTCTTCTACTTGTCTTTGAGTAATTCTTCCTTGTTGTGGTTGTGCAGCTTGGAAGTCCCTCATAACAGTAGATATTTTTTCACTCATTTCAACCATACTCTTTGCATATTCCTGTGATTCCTTTTCTCCAACAGCTTTATGTCTTGCCATAATTGTATGAATTTTATTTAATGTATGTCTTAACCAAGAAATTTGCTGTCTATAAAATGTTAAATCATCATGTATCTCTCCACCATCCAATCTTCCATGTAATCTTAAACAACCCTTTTCTCTAATAGCTTCACTATTTTTTCCTTCTATCCATTCCCATTGCGAAGTATCACGAACAATCTCAACAACCTTCACAGCGGCTAAAAATGTAAATAAACCACTTAAACCTTTATTTGCCCTGTCTAAATTATCAGGAATATCCCATTTAAATAAAGCCACTTTATATCCTTCTTGTCCTCCATGATAGGTATGAGGTCCAGAATAATAAGTCCCAATTACTCCACTATCCGATTGGAAATTGGGATTAATTAAGATAGGAATAAATTGTCCATAAGCAGTTACATAAAACATTAATGCTGAAAGTATTACAGGAAGCAAAACGAGAGGATTCGTAAAAGGAGTTCTAATAAACATAAAAATTAGAAATATAATAAAGAATAAATACATTACAATATATACTAATGAACTTGCACTTAATCTGTCTATTGTTCTTGCCATTTATTTATCTCCTAATCATCATAATTCTGCCTTGAGGTTTTTTTGGTCTATACATTCTTACACAAATTACCCAAGTTGTCATGATATTATATATACTAACTAAAAAAATCCAATTTGTATTATGACCATTCCATTTTGCAATTACCCTGTCCACAGTTGTGCTTTCTATTAAAATATCTTGTCTTAAACTTATACTAACCATCCACATCACCGCCATTATCATTATTGCTGCGAGTGTCAAGAATTCCGCTTTGCTTAATAGTCTTAACCTTGCGTTTACTTCCTTTATCTTCAACTTTATCAAAAAGGAAAAGTCTCCAATTCTTATCTTCTTTATCAAATATTTCACGAATTTTATCATCCATATTAATTTTTTTGAAGATGTCTTTGAACTTGTAAAAGATATTATTTCCGACTTTACGTCTAATTTCTTCTTGAGGTGTGGGAATTTCTTTTTGTATTTGCTCTGAAGTTTTAAGGAGTTCACGACACTGTTTAAGCGTAACTTTAGGTGAAATTTCCAGTTTGATAATAATTTGTGTTTTTTCTTTTGTTTTTTCAATTTTTAACACCCTTTAAGTTGCAACCTCTTCATTTTCATCACCCTTTTCAGCATCGGAATAATGTTTAAAATCTTGTAGGAATGCACTAAATTCTGAAGCGGCAGGTTTACCTACTAACTCATTTATAATTGCTACGCTTGGGTCTGGTTTTAAATGAACAACCGCCCCAGTATAAACATTAAGTTGAAATAAAATTGTCTTGAAACTATTTGTAAATAGTAAAAATGTTCCAAGTGCATTTGGAATTGTAGTATGGGATGGTCTTTCAATTAATTTATAAAGAATTAAAGGAACTCCAAACTTGTTTCCTCTATTTGGTTCTTCTCTATAATTTTCCCATATTTGGCTCCATGCAATATCTAATTGTTTATCAAAAGGCATAGCTCTTAATCTAATTGAAATCCATAAATTATAACCCATAAAAAATAAAATAATCCCAAGATGAATATACCAATGTTCTTTATTCCAATCTGGAGGAAGTACTCCAACTAATTCACATAAAATCAAAATGGAAATAATAAACATGGATAAAAATATACTATTCATTACAGGGTCTAATCTGCTTTTTTTAGGGTATTTATGTCTTAAATATAAAAGAAAACCTATGAGAAGGAAGGTACAAACTATAAATATAATTCCCCCTATTATAAAAGAAGGGGGAATAGTCATTATTTGCTGTCCGGTTGTTTGTTGTGTTGTCTGGATAATAGTTTCGTTTACCATCTTATAATTTAAATATCTCCTTCTTAAAATAACATTCTATTTCATTTATATATCTCAAAATCTTATGCTTACAAGAATATAATCTGTGTTCTTTATATTGAACTTGATGACAAAGTTCATGAACCATTGTTTCTTCTTTATTATTGAAAACTTTTATTAATGATTTTTTCCCAGAACTTTTATTTCCTGTAATAAATTCACCCGTCTTACTATACCCCTTTGATTCTAACCAAAAATTATCTTTTTGGGGAATACAAGCATGAGCCATACTCAAATAAGCTGGATATAAAATTAAATGAAAAGATAATGTAATTAATAAACAAAAAAATGAAATTAATATCCCCTTTTCAAATCTTATTTGTTTTTTACTTTTTACCTTCAATTTCAAGCCTCATTAAATTATCACATAACTCTTGCAATTCCCATTGAAGTTTATTCCTATCCTCGAATTCCCCTCTACCATTTGTGACAATATCTACAATCTTTGGAAGATTTTTAAGTAAAACAGTATCCTTCCCTAATTTAATTAGATAACCTTCACTTAAATAACAACGTATACTCCCTAAATTTATTTGACTTATCTGTGGTGATTTCATCCTCTTTTTTATTATTATAATATAAACTTATATAATAATATTTTAAGAAGGGACTATTGCCCCTCCTCTGTTGAAGTTGTTTCTATTGTCTCTGCAGGCTTAATACTATTTTCTACGATTCTTACATATTCGTTTCCGTCACTTGCCTTTTCCATTTGTGTCATAAATGCAACCTTTTTGCCTTTCATAACAAGCTCAGGGTCAACATGGTCTCCTGGTTTAAACACTGCAAATAAAGCTAATAACTTTCCTAACTTAGTATTTACGGAAATATTTGCTGGACAACCATACTTAATTTCAAAGTCTGTGCCTTCTGGCTTTATGTAAAAATCCACATAAGCAAACGGTTCATTTCTCGCCTCAACTCTTACAATTTCTCCTGTGTGTTTCCCATCCTCTATTTGGATAGGTTCTGTTACTTCTAATGGTTCCATTTTATTTTCTCCTCTCACTATTTTGTGAGCATAAAACCCTTGAATTGGAGGGTAAGTGTATAAGAACCTTAATCCAAGGGTAGTAATACTTTATTATAAAGTATTACTTCTATATAAATGTTCTTTTATTATGAGTTGTTAACTTAACGGCAGGTCAACTATATTCTCCAACATAACAATTAATTTATAGATAAAGCGTTTACTTTAATTATAAAAGGATTCGAAAATGAATTTCGTTAATGGCAAAGGATGTGGTCTCGGAATTGCTTGGAATATTGTTTGGGGAGAAAAGATTTCCAACAAGAATGGTTCAAAGCTTGATAATCACGGCAGTGGCTTTTGCTACAATGAACGAGATTCTCCAAATAATCGAGCGAGGATTGAAAGTAATGGTTTTAATCCAAATCACATTTTTTGCAATTTTGATAATATTTGCTATTGATGAAATCAAAAATGGGAATAAATAAAAGAGGACAAGCAGTGGCTATAATGATTGTCTTAATTATAGCCTTTGTGATTTTTGTCATTGGCAGAGTAATTGGGTGGTGGTGACTCAATACATCCGTGAACTTTGAATCAGACCAAGCCACCGATTCTCACCAACTTCTAACCTCTGCCCAGCCAATTCACAGGGAATTTTCCCCGTAGTTGAATGATTTTCAATGAAATTATGTTGAAGCACAAGACCCATCAACAAAATCGGAGCTGACCACAACGCCTTCAAACCCCTAAAATCATCTACCCTATCTTTGATTTTCATAAATACTGTTTCAATCTTGCACCTCCTTTACAATATAGTTTTCAACTTTAATTGCATTTTCTTTAATTTCTTTTACATATACATCTCCAATCTCAAAACTTCCAAAAGTAAATGGACTTTTTACTGCACACATCCATCTGGCATAAAGTTTATTATCATCTGCTTGCCATTTCTTTAAAACTCTCCATTCCCAACTTCCATCTGGCGTTTGCCAGATTTCGTATGGGTTATCTTTTTTTCTTTCCTTCAAACATTCATTTTTCATTTTAATTTGCCTCCTTTAGGTTTTTCATATGAATCCTCCTTCATATATTCATCCAAATTTTTGTTCTTTTTTGATTCTTTGTAGGGGATTTTATTATTAAAGGTAAATTTTTTCTCACTCTTATTCCCCAATCCTTTTTTTATTTTAGAATGGTCACCCCGTAACCATTCGTCTCTAATAGTCATTTTGTTAACTCCTTTTTCCAATAACGATGTAAGGGTTTCACAAATATTAATTTGGGGGAGGTACTCCCTATGACTACTTTCCACATTGAATTATCTCGTTTACCATCTATTTCCATAAATTTTTGAACCACTTGGTCGGTAGAAGTAACATCTTTTTCCTTCTTCCATTCAAATTGACATCCTTTTGTTTTTCCTATTTGGGTCCAACCACTTGATTTATAACAGACCCCAGTATAAGGTGGTTCGACTAAAGTTTCAATTAAAACTAATTTATCTCCATATTTCTTCTTCCATTCCTTTTGAATTTCTTTACAAAATAAACTAATTATTTTACTTGAATATTTTGTTTTTTCTAATAAACAATATCTCCAATTAGTACAGGTTTTTACAAGATTTCTTAATCGTTGTTCTTTATTCCATCCAATAAAATCGTCACGTGATTTCATTGCCATTACACTTGAACCTACTCCAATTGCCCCTATATAGTCTCCATTACATTTAATTAACCAGTTTATTTGACGACCCAGGAGATTTGTATGTGGTTTGTAAGTATGATAATTTTTAACTATTTGGTCAAAATTAAAACGTTGAGTTGGATTTTCTACCAATTCTAAAACAATGCGGACTTCAGGATTTGAACCCAAATCTTCTGATTGGAAATCAGATGTCTTACCAGTCTTACACCAAGTCCGCATATTTGTTTGATTATTATTCATCTTTTTTGTCTACTTTCCCAAAATTCTATTAATTCTTTTACTCGTTTTTTATCTTTTGGTTTCTCATTTTCTAAATCTCTTTTTGGAAGAGATTTTTTCATTTTATTCTTTAAATTTTGTCTAATTTTGTATTTTTTTGATGGAATTGCCATCATTTAAATCCTTTAATTTTATATTTTTTACAAATTTTTTTATTTAACAAAATTCTTGTTGATTTTCCTATATTTTTAGAGAAAAACTCTTGGTCTTCAATATATTTATCTGTATTTTTACTATAATCATACTTTTCAAGTCGTATTATAGTTTTTAGCAATTTTTGATATTTTTTATCCATTATAGTTCTCCAATATATACTTTTTCAGGAAAAAATGACAAAGTTTGGGGGGTAGACATGATATGTATATATAGTTTACATATATACATAGGTAGTTACCCCCCCAAACTTAAACACTTTATTATTATTTATTATATTATTATTTATTATATTATTTATCATATTTCTTCTTTCATTATATTTTTTAATCTTATTTCCATATTACTTATTATTCTACTCCAAATTTCTCTACAATTCATATAATCTTGTTCATTTGCTTCAAAACTTTCATCTTTCTCACACAAACATCTTAATTTAACTAATCCATCAATCAAACAAAATAAATGATGTTTATATCTTGCTAAATAGATACTTCTTATATCAACAAAAGGATTTTCTTCCATATCTTCTCCAAGTTTAAATAATCCTTCATCAAATATAGAATTTACTTCTTCTTTATCAAATTTAGATTTAAAATTATTCATATAATCATATATTGAAATAAATAAATCCCTATCTAAATTTAAAGTAGTTTTTTCTAATTCTGTTTCATCTTTTTCAGCTACAAAATTAAAATGTTTTCTGTTTTGATAAAATACAATTAAACGGGATAAAAAACTTTTATCTATTTTATTAGTTAAACGAGTCATATCACTTGTTCCATAAACTGGATTAGAAGCTGTTATTAATTTAGCAGTCATTTTTCCTTTAAAACTATAATTTCCACTACCAAAATTTCTTATTTTATGTTCAAGAAGAGGATTTAAAGCTGCAAGTTGAGGTTCTCTTTCTTCAACAGGAATTCTAACTAAAATTCTTAAAAATTCGTCTACACAACAAATTCTATTACTTTTAATTAAATCTCCTGTTTGAATACTTGTAGTGGACCTAAAACTTGGAATAAGAGATTTCATAGTACTACAACTTCCATCTGTTATTTCATTATTTTCATCAAATTTCCAATGTAAACATTCCATAACTTTACTTTTTCCACTTCCTTGAGGACCAATAATAAGTAAATGCATTGGATAAGGACTACTATCATATTTTGTTGAAAATAAAAAACTTATAATTAATCTTTCAAAATATTTAGGATGTGGAAAATAAGTTCCATCTGGACCACTAAAAATATAACTTAATAATTCTTCTTCATTAAATTTTGGAAGTATTTTAAATAAATCTTTTGTATTTGTAAATTTCATAACTCTCTCCTTTGCATTGTTTACAAATATAATAGGAAGTTGAAGATTTATTCTGGTATAATTTCCAATATCTGCCATATCCCCAATTTCTATTTCCATACCCTCAATAGTATATTCAATTAAATCAAGTGGTTCTATAGAAAAAAGTAAATATTCTCTTTCTTCACTAATCATTTTATAAATATAAAAATCATAATCAAAGGTTGTAAGGATTTTATGTCTTCTATCTATTTTTTCATTAAAGAATTTTAAAGATTTAATAATTACTTCATCTTCACCACTTCCAATTTTTTGTTCTATTAATTTTATTAAAGAAATTTTATTTAGATATTCATTTACTTTATTTGTAACTTTTCCCCTTATAGTTTTATTTTTATTAATAACAAAGAGAATTCTATCTTTTTCTTCAAATTCCTTTTGAACTAATTGTTTAATATCCCTAAATGGATAAGGGTCATTTAATTTTACTATAGATGGTTGAAAGTCTTGAGCAGATATATTTTCAGTTGCTATTAATTGTAATTTGGTTATTAATGCCTCTTTTTCTAATTTTTCCATTATTTAATTCTCCCAAATTTATGTTTATCTTTTGAATGAACTATTTTATGACAATCTTCACAAAGAGTTATACAATTTTCTTTATCAAATTGTAAACTTCTATTTTGAGTTACATAAATTATATGATGAACTTCTAATTGTTTAGTTAAATAATAATCTTCATTTCTATTAAATTCACAATGTTGACATTTATAATTATCTCTTCGAAGAATTTCTTGTTTAAAATTCATCCATCTTTGTTGAAAAGAAATTCTTGAATTTGAACTAAACATTTTTTCAATAGAAATATGAGATTCATCTTTAAAAATATTATGAATTAAATTCCACCCTTGTCCACATTTAAAATACATCTCACATTTACTATTTTTACAAACCATTCCTTCATTTCTTTTTTGTAATTTATTTTTACATAAAGGACATTTAGATTTTTTTTCTAAAATTTGTTTTTTAAATTCATCCATTATTTTATACCCATCCCCTCTTTTTATGATAACAGTTTAAACAAAGATATTTTTTATTTTTGGTTTGAATTAAACTATCAACCCATTTTTTACACTTTGAACAAACTCCCCCATTTATACTTGGAAAACTCATTTATTTATTCCTCTTTTTTTTCACGTTCTTCAATCATCTCTTCAGTTAAATGTGTTGGTTCTGGTTTTAAATTTTCCAAACTTTTTTTATCTTCTACTATTTTTTTAATCCTTTCCAAAGCCGCAGTTCTCATAAAATTACTAATATTTCTATTTTCACCCTTTGCGAATTTCATTATTAGTTTTTTTTCTTCAGGTTTAACTACCACTTGAATAAATTCGTCTAATTTTTCTTCTGTCATTTTGACCTCCTATATGTCATAAAATATAAGAAAGTTATAATGATTTATATAGTTATATATACTTAAGAATATACTTTTTAGTTTTTAGTAATAAATCCCGATGAATACCTAATAGTTTTAGTTATAGTGTCGTTTAAAACGTTTAATTTAAATTTTTCTCCTCTTCTAATCTTAAACACTATCCCTCTGCATTTTGAGCAGAATAAAGCGTCTTTACGTGTATATTTATCAAACACTTCAAGACATAAAGCACAATGCTTATGTTTTATATTACTCACCATTTTTTTTGTTTACTAAAATGCTTTCCAAGTTCAATTAATTTCTCACATTCATCAGGAAATAAAGCCATAATAGAACAGATTTCCTTTACACTTTTATTTTTTTCCCACAATTTCCAAACCTCTTTAATTTGTTTCATTATGGTAAATTTATAATATTTTTAAACTATATAATACTTACTTTAAAAACTTAAAAGTTTTAAGTATTAGGTTATAACTAACTATTTAAATGTCAAATATTGACCATAATGAAACTAATTGGAGGTAAAAAAATAAAATGAGAGAAAAAATTGAGAATATATTTGTTGGAGTAATTGCAATATTTATGTTATTATCTACTGTATCAAGTGCATTAGCGATTGATGAAACTAATAACTTAAATGCATACCCAGACCAATTTATAACAAATGGGATTTTTACGGGGGCAGTAGTTGTAGGAGATAATGCATTAGCATCAGATACAGTTGGTCAGGCTACGATACTTGCAAATTTACAAACAAAGGCAGTAAGTATAGAAACAACAACAGAAACAAATGAAATTGAAGTGATAGGGGGAACTAAAGAAATTAAATTGGGTGAAAAAGTAAATACGGAATTTGATTCAAATTTAGATGATTCCGATTTAGACCAACTTCAAGATAAACAAATAAAATTTAATAATGAGGATTATGATGTCCATGATGAATTAATCTTAGGTGAAATAAGTTTAGAAACAAGTTTAACATCTGACATTGATTATGAGGATAGTGTGGCATTAGAAGCAGAAAAAAAGTCTATAAAATATAAATATATTTTTGATGACAGTATAAATCTAAATGATGTTGATAGTGATACACCTCTAACTATTGATTTTCTTGGAAGAGAATTAAAAATTACTTCTGTTGATAATGAAGAAATGACAATTAACTTCGGGAGTAAATATGTTTTAGAGGAAGAGGATGAATTGGATATTGATGGTAAGACTCTAAAAGTGACTCAAGTTGGAGATACCTCCATTGTAATTAATGTCGATGGTATAACCGAAATTGTAGGTAACGGAGAGTCCGAAACTATTAATGGAGTTGAAATTGAAGTAAATGATATTGTTTATGATGGAGATAGTGATACAAAAGACATTGTTTCTTTATACGCAGGAAATGATGTAAAAGACACAATTAATGATGGGGATGACTATTTTAATAATGAAGAATGGACTTGGGATTTTTCAACAATAGATGACACAGATGCAAAACATTCTTTTGGAATTGAATTGAATGAAAATTATAACGATGATAATGACGAGGATTTGGTTAAAGATACAGGTTGTTATGATTTGCCCGATAAGTTCCTAAGTATATGTTTAACTGGTTTAAAGAATGATGAGTATTCTACTTTTGAAATAGAATATGATGATAATTACGAATTTGATGACGTGGATGGTTACGCAGATGGAGATGTAAAAGCTTTTGTATTTAAAAGTGACAATGAAGATGGATTTACTATTAAAGAAGAAAAAACAAACGAACTTGTCTTTTATGTAAATGGAACAAATGGCATTGATGTATTTTATAAAGACGACGAAGGTGATTTGTATTTAGCAAATGATTATACCATTTCAAATACAACAAATTCAAGTTTTGCAAAAATAACTTACGAAGATAATGAAATAGATATGGATTTAACACTAAAAGATTTATCTTTGGGTAATCCAGTAAATATAACAATAGATGCAGGAAATAATAAAAATTTGGAAATCATTTTGGGGAAAGATACGAGTGAATTTAAGTATCTTGGAACTACTGTGGAAGCTGAAGATAATGAATTGATTTATGGTGGAACTGAAATTGGAGAGAAAGATAATGATTTAATGACCAAATATGGAATTATAATTAAAGACCCAGATTCTAATGGTGATGATGGGAAGGTAATTATGGAAATTCCAAGTGAAGAGATTGAAGCAGTTGTTAAAATTGGAGGAACAACCACAGTTGAAACAACCGAATCAACTATAAGTGTAAGTAAGGTTAATCCAATACCTTCAAGTGCAATCGCACTTTCTTCAGAAATTACAAATCCAACAGCACAGAATTTAATAGTGATTGGAGGACCAGCGGTTAATCCATTAGCAAGCACTGTATTTGGGATGGCAACATCAGATTTTACACCTAATGAAGCAATGATTAAAGTAATTAATAATGGGGATTTTATGGCTATTTTAATTGCAGGATATGGTGCAGTTGATACAAGAAATGCTGCTTTGGCAGTAGCGAAGGGAGAATTAAATGGAATAAATAAAGCAGAAGCAAAGGTTATTTCAACAACCCAAGCTATTGGAGCATATGTTGTGGAGTAATAAACTCCACTTTTTTTATTTTTTTATTCTATTCCACATAATTTATTAACTACTTTATGGGGAATATTTTTTATTTTAAATCCTCTCTTCATTCCGTTTGTAATTAAATCTTTATATCTTAAAAATAAATCTAATCCATGCAATTCTAAAAAATCAATTTCTGTTTCCTTTATAGGTTTTTTTAAAATTATTAAATCTTTATATAAAAATTCTTCAAGTTCATCTCCTTTTTTTATTTTTAATTTATTACAAATTTTTTTTGAAAGTTGTATTTTTTCTCTAAAATAAACTTTATACAATATTTTCATCTTTTTTTAAAATAAAAAAACATAATTTTATTTAAAATTAACTAAAAAAGTATACTTTTACTCTTAATAACCTCCAAAACATAAAAAATAGTTTATAAAGGGTAAAATTTTTATAAAATTTAATAAAATGTTTTTTTCCGAAAAAAAAGTAGGGAAATTGAATTATTCTAATAAAGATACGGAGGTATTAAAAAATGAATAAAAAAGGTTTTGCCTTGACTTTTATGTCGGCAATCGTAATTGTTTTAGTTGTTTTTGGTTCGATTGTTGTTATAAATTGGGGTAAAAAGCAAATAGGAGATGGCACTTTTTTCACCATTGCAACAGAAGAAGGTGGAGGAGTAGCTGGAGATGTTGAATTAATAGAAGCACTGGATAAAATTTGTCTTGGGGTAGAAGATACAACTGTTACGCCAAAATTTTCAGATAAACATAATCTAAATACTGCAGGAGATGATGGTTATAGTATAAGTATTTGGAACCCTTTAACTGGAACTTGGGATGAAGATGGAACCGACTTAGCACCAAGAACTGACCAAACTTTAAGTCCTCATGATAAGTTAAGAATTTTATATAATTCTAACCAAACAACAACTGGGACTACTTATTTACCACAAATCTTTGAAACAGAAATTCCTTGTAAGGGAACATATAAACCCGTTTTCCCTATAACAGATGTTTCCGGTTCAATGCTAACAGTTACTTTCACCAATAGTGATGGTATAACAAAGAATGCAGCGACTGCCGAGGAAGATTTATCTGCAGGAGATGCAAATAGTATTGGTATAACTGTAAGAGGTCAAAATGAGGACCAGCTTGGAGTAACCACAAATGCAGTTTGTGTTGAATATAATAACACTGGTGCTTTTGATGAAATCTCCCTAAGTGGAAGTGGTTTAAGAGAGATTACTAAACCGACAAGAATATCTACCGGAAGCGGTAGTGTAGAACCCTGTTATGAATTTCCTTTATTAACAAAGGAAAATAGAGAAGCTAGGTTCATAATGGATTACGACGTAGATGATGACGACTGGTCTGCAACAAGCGGAAATCTGACTTTTACCTTTATAGGTGATTTTGGATACAGAGATAGTAATGACATGCAATACTATTATGGATACGAAACTAACCAAAATGGTCAGAAAGGAGCCACAGACGAAACCGCAACTTGGAGAAATAAATAAGGATTAATTTCCTTATTTTTTTTTATTTTAGGAGGTAGAAGTAATGCCGATTAGTGCCTTAATGGTTGCTATAATTGCATTTCTTTTGTATCTATTTTTAAGTAGTTTAAACCCTTTATTTGGGAGTGTTTTATTATTAATGTTTTTTGCTTGGGCTTTTCCAAATCTGGATGAAAAATTAGCAGGATTTTATTTATTCTTATTATTAATTTCCTTAATTCTTGGGATTATTATGCAAAAATACAGAGTAACAGAAGGTAAATCCCCAAGTATGTTTGGCATTCAATTTCAAGGTTTTACCTTAATAGCTATAAATTTATTTTTGGGTGGTGGACTAATTTACTTTGCCGCAATCTTACAAGGAAGAAGTGAAACGGCAATATTAGGAGTTCCAACTTTAGCAATTAGTGGAACTATTGCTACTGCTTTAAATCCGGCTACAAGTGGAATGTTAGGAATTGTAGAAAATAAATTTTTATTTACAATTTATGATTTCTTTAAATATAATATGCCTCAAATAGTCGGTGTAATTCCCTTTATTAATATTTTAGCACCATTTTTTATTTTGGTTATTCCTATCATTATAGCCGTATTATTCTTTGCGTTATTACATTTAAATGCCTATGCCTTAGCAGCAGGGGCTTTATTCTTTGCAGGTATAATGATGTTTATATGGATATTAGGTTATGAAACAGTTGGAAGTTTAATGGCGGATGTTTTCCATTATTGGTGGAATTCACTTATTAGATTAGGAACTACTCTTAGAATTGTAGGAAGTAATGGTTCAGGATTGGAGGTATTATAAAATGAAAAAAATATTTTCAATTTTAACTTTATTTATATTAAGTATGAGTTTAGTTAATGCAAGTGGAAGTTTTGAGTTTGAAGAGATGAATGTCTTTGAGAAATTTGTCAGTTCACTTAAAGGAGCAGTAGGTTTGGAAGTAGTTGTTGCAGGAAGTGGAGGAGCAACAGCAGGAGAAAAGATAAGAATAGCTTATTCTGACCCAGTTACAGATTCATGTTCAAACCCCCATTTTGATATTGGGGTTCATGAGTTAGGAGTTTTTAAACAAAGTGGTGGGAAGTATTTAGGAAGAAGTGTTAGAAAAGGAGAACTAATTTCTTGGAATTGGTATTATACAATTCCAAACGATGCAAAAGCAGGAGTATGGGATTTAGAAGCTTATATTTGGTGTGGAAATAAAATTATATCAGAGAATAAACCTTCTACAACAACTTTTATCGTTCAAGGTAAAACCGAAACTTGTAAAGAAAAGATATATGATAAATATTGTATAGGTTCAGATATTTTGGCTTATAATAGATTAGTTTGTCCAAGTAATTCAGTTGTTTTATGGAAAGAAAATTGTGGAAGTGGGGAAAAATGTCAGATGCAAGGAGGTTTATCTCTTTGTAGAGCTTGCGATTTAAAGGGATGGGATGAATGGAGTAATAATAGGGATAATTGTGGAGTGAGGTTAAGATTTGATATTTGTGGAAATCAAAGAGATAAAGAAGTGAAGAGTTGTATCTTTTCAAGTTGTGGAGATGATATATGCCAAGTGACGGAGACAGAATTAAGTTGTAAACAAGATTGTGGAATCGGAGGAATTTGTGGAGATACTATTTGTGAAAGTGGAGAAGATTGTCCTTATGATTGTGGTGGATGGGTAATAAGAAATAATGAATGTGTAGAATCAAACCAAGCTAAATATCAACATTTGGTTGATTGTGAAAAAGATTTGGTAAGTAATGGAAATGGAAATGGAAATGGAAATGGGTCGGATTTAATTCCTATAATTCCTCTTGGAATAGCTTTAATTGGTCTTGCGATTGGAATTTTTTACAATCCTTTAGGATTTATATTAGTAATGGTAGGAGTAGGATGGTATATAATGAAAACTTACGGAGGTTTTTAAAATGAATAAAAAAGGAGTATTAGGGATTTTAGTAAATCCTATTTTTTGGATAGTTTTAGTATTATTTTTTGCACTATTTTTCGTAATTCCCAGAGTAACCGCTGGAGGAGTTATTGATAGTCAAATTCCTGTAAAGGATGGATGTGAACCTGTTAATTTAGAAGTAAGAATTAAAGGGCAAGCTTTAGTATATGACCAAGAATGGATGGGAGTAAGAGCAGAAGCAAAAGATATAGAGATAAGTTCCATTAAAAGTTCAACAACAGGACAGAGGATTTTATCTTTTTCAGATTTCAATGAAGAATTAGCATGGTTTAAAGGAAATCAAAATTATAATTGGAAAATGGAACTAGTAAATACTAAATTGGATTCTATTGAAGACACAGATACAGGTTCTAATGTCCATCCCGGAGATGATAAGGTCATACAAGAGAATGACTTTGTTTTAGATTTTGGAGTTCCGGATAATAATTGTGATATGAAAATAGATGATTTTGATGTAAGATTAAATTTAGAAGTAAAAACAGAAGATGGTGAAATAACCATATTAACAAAAACAGTAACTTATGAAGAAGGTAAACA
>CEPX01063742.1_pt1 | contig 29559 bp, 35 predicted proteins | sample 361361 | NCBI WGS metagenome assembly CEPX01 (sample SAMEA2619974, study PRJEB7988) | marine metagenome | biome: marine biome (ENVO:00000447); feature: mesopelagic zone (ENVO:00000213) & marine oxygen minimum zone (ENVO:01000065); material: "saline water (ENVO:00002010), including plankton...
CCAGAACTACATCAAGTACAGCCAGCATGATTGGCAAGATGTTAAACCTGGAACTTCTAAGACTTTCCCGAAGGGAGAACAGCAGAGAATTTCAGCCTTTGGCTGATGACTTCACAGGATACCCCTCTTTTGTCTAATCGGTAGGACAAAGAGGGGAGGAGGTCATTAGAAAAGTATAATATATTCAAAATTAATTCAATGTTGTTCATACCTCTAATTATTGCCAACAAAATTATTAGAATTGTAAAGAAAAAAGATATGATATGGAGTAGTTCATCATAATTAACTTGCATCAAAATACTCCTATTATTTTGAGTATAGCTAAAATAATTCCCAACAACCCCAATACAACTCCAGAAATTCCTATAGCATTCAAAACTTTTTGTCGAGTATTAGTTTTCATATTTCATTCCATACCAGAAAACTCTGAATCGATCTTTTTAACATATTCTTTGACTCTACTTAAAACCGATTGAATTAGAAAATTATGAATCTTTTCGTCAAAAATTTCAGAAACGCTACTCCACTCAGAAATACGATATAAATTAGCATTAGTTTCAATCAAATGTAAATCCTTCAATCTTTTTAGCTGTCTCCTAATATTAGAAGAAGCAATCCCTAACATAGGAAGGGAATTCTTCTTACGATAATCCATAACGTGGTTCTTAACCTCTTCAGAATGTAACTCTTCCTTTCTTTGCTTAGCTTTGAGTAAAGTATGTAATACATCAACAATCACATCTCTAGAATCACCAGGTTGTAGAAGTCCCAAGGAAAGGCAAAATTTTCTAACTAGGTCACGACTTCCCATTGTAGGTTTTTCATATCTACGTAAAGTAATTTCCGCTAATGGTGTGTCTCTAGATATCTTTGCCATAAACTTTTAGTAAGCATCAAAAATGACCTCAATCATTTTTGTGCACAAATAAAGTCTTTGCTTTATTTTGTGTTTAATCAAATATGCGACGTGCGCTCACTTCGTGAGCTTAGTCCCATTAAGATTAATTTTCCCCCCTTTCATAAAATCTGGAAAACGTTTGTTCTTTTAAACTTTTCTTAAATGCTAACTATTGATGCAAATACCAAAAACTAAGCTTTTTCCCTACCGAATCCAATCTAGCAAAGTACATTCTCTCTAACTGCACAAGCGTACCTTTCTTTAATTTACTTAACGCAGATTCTCCAACACCAGAAGCCACCAATCCATCTTCTAACAACACCGAAACAGATAACTTTTCTTCTGCTGGCAACCAATGAATAATTGATCCTTTATTCTTGGCATTCTTATAACTTTCATACTCGTCAGAAACAAAATTGAACTTACCTTTGCTAACAATGAAATTACAATAATCCATTAATCTATGGATTTTACCTTCCTTTAAATTTTTCAAGTCAGAATTGGCAATAATTATTTTTTTCTTAGCACTTAGAATTCTCGCTCCTCTTTTTGGATAATCAGGATGTAAATCCATTTTAACCTCTTTAGATTTTGCTCCATTAACAGTAATTTCTACAGGATCAACAACAACAAAATATCTATTGGCTTTCTTTTCCACAATTTCCTTATTGAAAGCATTGACCATTTTCCAAAATTCTTGCTTAGAAACAGTTTTATCATTCAAGCTTAAACCGACTTTAAGTGCATACTTTCTGAAGGCTTCAGGTTGATAACCTCTTCTTTTCAATGCTGCTAAATAAGGTAGTCTAATATCATCCCAACCTGTATATTCACCCTGTTCTATAGCCAATTTAGTCTTTGTCTTACTAATTTGTAGATCTGTAAAATTTATGAATCCCCAATGTTTGTAAACAGGTGGCTTCCATCCTAAATACTCCATAATTTTAGATTCCTTCCTAGCATTATCAGTTTGATCCTTACCATTCAAAACGTGCGTCAATCCTAATTCGTGATCGTCTATAGCTACAGAAAAAACCATCAGTGGCCAGACTCGATGTTCCTTTTTAGTCTTAGGATGGATATGGTCATTAATACGCATAAGAGCAAAGTCACGCATGGCTGGATTCTTATCTTTAATGTCTGTTTTAAGACGCAATACTGCTTCACCTTCGGCGTATTCATTAAACATTTTAGCATAACGTAAATGGTTTTCTTTCTTATCTAGAGCTCGACATGGACAAGCCTTGCCCTGCGCCTTCAATTCTCTAAATTTATCCGCATCACAAGTACAAACATAAGCTTTATTCTTTCTAACTAACTCTTCAGCGTAATCATAATAATTACCTAGACGGGAACTTTGTAAAATCACATCTGAAACATTATTTTCAGTTAACCATTGGGCATCCTGTTCAATTAATTTATAGGCCTTATTATAGATGTTCTCAGGATTAGTATCTTCTAATCTTAGAATTAATTTACCACCATACATCTTGGCGTACTCATAATTCAAGGAAGTACCATAAGCATGACCTATATGTAGGGGGCCAGAAGGGGAAGGTGCAATTCTTAACACTACTTTACCTTTCTTAGCATTAGGAAGTTCTTTAAGTGGCCCTTCGTTCTTTTTGGTTTTATTAAGAGCATTAGGATCTAATTCTAATAATTGTTTTTTAGCATCCTCTTGGGAAATATTAGTATCTTTTACTACTTTTTCAATTTCTTTCAATACCTTTGGTACATCTTTTTTTAATTCTGGCTTTTCTCTTAGGGTTAATCCTAGAACCACTTTTCTATTGACACTACCAAATTCTGCCAAATTCTTAAGCACATGTTTGAGAATAATTTCTTTCATGTTGGTAATGATAACATTTTGCTTATTAAATATTTCGTTGATAAGTTATTTAAAAAATACTTACTTTTTAGTTATAAGTGATTATTATGGCAGCTGAAGATATAAAAAATGAGCGGTTAAAAGTGGCTTATGCACATTGCACTTATGAATACATGAATCATCCTAAACTTTATGGGGTGAGATTTTTAGATTTGGAAAGAAACATTAGTTACAATAGGGTTGCAGGAGGTATTATTGAATCCATTGGTAACATTATATATTCTAATCAGGAAAATATTCAAGAGGCCTCGGATTTAGTTAATTTATTATGCGATTATTTCAATTTGCTTAAAGATTTTCCTTGGTTTAGACAAGAGGAGTTATATGAGGAAAGTGGTTTCTTTGGTGAGATTTATCCAGGCTTATCAATTGCAGAATATGTAGAAAAAAGTAAAAGTATATTGCGTGGTGAATTTGAGTCCAAATTACTTGTTACGATTGTAAGTGGCAATCCAACCAATTAATGCTCCAAGCATACCTAAAAATATATCCTTCTGGGCATCCCAAGGGTCACCTTGCATGCCTAAGTAGTTATCCGTAATGATTTTACTTTCTTCAATATAATGGTAACCAACTTCTAATACTTCAAAGATTCCTTTGCTAGCAACTATTACTATAAATGGAATAAAGTAACTCAACCAGCCTTTGATTTTGAATTTCTGTTTAGAAATTTCAAAGATAGGATAATAAAATAAAATACCGAATAGGAAATGTACCAATCTATCGTAATGGTTCCTTTCTAATCCCCAAGAATCCTTAACAAAATCAAATAATGGCACTTCCGAATAACTATAATGGGCACCAACCATGTGCAGAATCATAAAAACAAACATAAGTGTGTAACTAATATTGGAAAAGCGATATTTCCTGTAAGTAAAGACTAATGTTAATATTAACAAAATACTTAATATATTTTCTGCGAACCAAACTCTACGGTATAGAGGATTAATAGCTGAAAGAACCCAGAATATTATGTAGGAGAATAGTAGTATAAGTGGATATTTATTTTTCATTTTTCTGGCTGGTAAGTATACTATGCAAATTATATTTCTTAAAAAATTTCTTAGTAGATTGGTCCATCTCATTTAGCAATATGGACATGCCCACTATTTTGCCCCTTTTTTTCTCAACTAAATCAATGATCGCTCTGCCTTGGGTGCCTGTAGAGAATCTATCATCAACTACCAGTATTCTTTCTCCTTTGCAAACTCCTTCATTTTTAGCTAATTCCAATTGTTTTTTTTTGCCTGAATAATCAATAAAAGATTTACTATATACGTCTGATGAAGAATATTTCTTAAACATTTTCCCCTTCTTTCTAGCTACCACAAAACCACAACCTAACTTATAAGCAACTGCTCCACCCAAAATGAAGCCCCTGGATTCTAAACCAACAACTTTATCGACCTTAGCATGCAAAAATGGCTTGGCCATGGCATCTACAATTTTTTTAAACAACTTAGCATCATACCAAGGAGCATAAATGGAATATTTCTTATTCAAAGACAAAATATTTTTCTTCTCCAGGGTAGAAAGCACCATAAAACAACCTACTTTACCATAATTAACTTTCTCATCGTTTTTACAAAATCCTCAGCATCGTGGAAATATTTTTCATACTCTTGCCCACTAATCTGTTGAATCTCTCTATGTGTTATCATTTTACTCAATTTGTAAAATCTTCTCATAATATTAGAATATTTACTATCTAATAATTTTGGTTTAACATATACCTTATCTAACATATCAGCAACATGTTCCGGAGTAGGTGGAATTTGGTTTTTTCGCATCAAAGCACCATGTGCTGCGTCAATTACTGCCCAATAAAGGTCTAATGAAGCTTGCAAGACATGCCATCTAGAATTCAACAATGTTCTAGGGGCTCTACCATAATATCGCCAGATAGCTTCTTCAGAAGGACGCACTCTTCCTTGTTTAAGTAATTCTTGCAGCGGTGTAAAAAATCCAGTATCCATTAATGCTGCGCCATCTCTTAAAATATTGACTACGACTGGATCTCCATTCTTAACATGCTCCCAGAAAGAAGTAAAAGTCATTGAGGTAATATGCAATTTTAAGGAAATTTTGTTCATTAATTTTTCTACAATTATTCTATATGCTTCAATTAAAGGTTCGGAAATAGTGATAGATGTATCATCAGTAATGACTAAAACATCGATATCACTTCTTTTCGTAGCCTCTCTACGTACAGAACTACCGAACATTACCACACCTAAAACAAAATCATCTAACTCTTTCTTTAATGAATTAGCAAATTTTTGCGCTAGCTTCATATCTTCAGTGGGATATTTATTAAAATTCTCATTACCTTTACGCTCAATAAGGAATTCCATATGAGTTTAAATAAAGAGAGCTTTATTAAGGTTTTTTAACTATTGTGGAGTACTCCTTACCGCATGGTAACTTTTATATACTATCTTGGATTATCTTTTACTGAAAAAAGGTGGAGTTATGAAGAAATTTATACTAGTAGTTTTGTTTCTACTTACAGTGTCTCTAGCTTCAGCTGCCGTGCAGGATTTTGGTAATTCTCCCAAAATAAAGACCACACTTATTGAGCAATCTCCAGATCCAGTGGAACCAGGTCAAATAGTAACCCTAACTTTCAAGGTCAACAACGAGGGAACTGAAACTAAGGATGACGTAATAGTCAAACTTATGCCTAAGTTTCCTTTCAAAATATATGGTGATTCTCCAGAGAAAAACGTAGGAAAATTGTTGTCAGGATCATCAAATAAGCCAAGTTCAATCGAAGTTAAATTTAAGGTTAAGATTGATGATGACGCCGTAGAGGAAGAAACAGAAATTGAGTTGGAGGTAAAAATTGGCGAGGGATCAAAATCCTATGTGAACAATGAATTTTTAATAGATATTCAAACTCATGATGCCATTTTAGACATTTCTTCAATTAAAGTAAGTCCTGAGAAAATACCCCCTGGTGGTACTGCACAAGTTAGTGTAATGGTAAAAAATATGGCTGATTCCTTACTTAAAGATATAAAATTTAGATTAGATTTTAACGATGATGATCTACCATTAGCTCCCTTTCAGAGTTCCTCAGAGAGAAGAATTTCCACCCTCAAATCTAATTTTCAAAATTCATTGAATTTTGACTTGATAGCAGATCCCGAGGCAACCGCAGGATTATATAAAATTCCACTCAATGTAACGTATAACGATGAAAAAGGTAAGATCTATAGCTTTAATGATATTTTAGCAGTAAGCGTGGGTGATGCTCCAAAATTAAGACCATTCATTAGACGCAGTAGCGTTCTAAAGGCAAACGAACATGGAAAATTGACCTTGGGCATAGCTAATGCTGGAGCAACTGACATTAAATTTCTTGAAGTCTTTTTGTTGCCTTCTGACGATTATCAGTTAATCTCCACAAGTGATTATTTTTACATAGGTGATGTTGATTCTGATGATACAGAAAGTCAGGATATCGATATTTTTATCAATAGAAAGGCTGAAATATTACACTTTCCTGTCCGATTAAAATATTTTGATGCCAACAACAAAAATTTTGAGCAAACATTTGATTTAGAAATGAATTTATATTCTACTTCTCAATTAAAGAAATTTGGTGTAATTGATAATGGAAATACTGGTTTGGTAATTATATTATTTTTAATTTTGGGAGTTGGCTTCTATCTACATCGCAAAGGACTTTTGAAGAAATATTACAAGAGATATCTCTCTAAGTGAGGTTTTTATTATGATAAAAGACTACTTTCGTCTTGCCTATCGTAGCGCTAAAAAAAGAAAAGTACGTTCTTGGTTAACGATGCTAGGGATTTTTGTTGGCATAGCTGCAGTTGTAGCTTTGATTTCATTATCTCAAGGCTTAAAGGGAGCAGTTGCACAACAATTTGCCAATTTAGGCTCGGATAAATTAATTGTGCAGGCAGCCGGTGGCGGTTTTGGACCACCGGGAACTGCAGTACCAGATCCATTAACTGAAAATGAAAAAAAAGTCATTGAAAAGGTGCAAGGCGTAGATATTGTAGTGGGAAGGCTAATTAGGATTGTAAAGGCCGAATATAACGACGAGCAAAAATTCGCCTTCGCAATTTCCATACCTGAAGAGGACGATGCTAAAGTACTAGTCCTTGAAGTTAACAATTATAAGCTGCTTGAAGGAAAATTTTTTGACAATGATGAAGCAAGGGAAGTCGTGATTGGCAATAATGTAGCTGAGGATTTATTTGATAAGAAAATTGAGCTCCGGAACAAGATTGAATTACAAGGAACCGAATTTAAAGTTGTGGGCATCCTCAAAAAATCTGGAAATCCTCAACAAGATGATAGTTTTGTAATTCCAGAAGGTAGTCTCAGAAAAATTCTAAAAATACCTGACGAGTTTGATGTAGTTCCTGTAAAAGTAAAAGCTGAAGAAGACTTAGCATTGGTAGCCGAACGTATTGAAAAAGCATTACGCAAAGAACGAAATGTAGATGAGGGTAAAGAAGACTTCACAGTGGAAAGTCCACAACAAATTATAGGTGTACTAAACAACATACTGCTAGTTATTCAAGGAGTTCTTGTTGGTATCGCAAGTATAGCATTAATTGTAGGCGGCATTGGTATCATGAATACTATGTATACTTCAGTATTGGAAAGAACCAAAGAGATCGGTGTAATGAAAGCTGTCGGTGCTACAAATAAAAGAATATTATCGTTGTTCTTAATTGAATCAGGATTTCTGGGATTTTTTGGTGGATTAATTGGTGTAGCTCTGGGATTTGGCATCAGTAAATTAGTCGAATCCATTGCCTTTCAGCAATTTGGAGAATCGTTGATAAAGGCCGATGTTTCATTGACATTATTAATAGGAGCACTATCATTTGCCTTTATAGTAGGTGCATTGTCTGGGGTATTTCCGGCTCTACAAGCAAGCAAATTAAAACCTGTGGAGGCTTTGCGAAAATAAAATGTATAAGGATTATTTGAAAATTCCCTGGAAAGAAATTAGGAGAAGAAAACTACGTTCTTGGTTAACTTTAATTGGTATTATTATAGGAATTGTAGCAGTTGTGTCCTTAATAACCTTGGGACAAGGATTAGAAAATGCCATAGCCAAACAATTTCAAGCGCTAGGAGAAGATAAATTATTCATTACTCCAAAAGGTAATCCTCTGGCACCTGGACTTACCACTGATGCCGTGAAAATTACATCTGATGACTTAGAAATAATTGAAAAAACAACTGGGGTAAAGATAACTTCTGCGTCAACTTATCTAACTGGTAGAATAGAATATAACGACTTAGTACGTTATTTCTTCGTTGGCGGCATGCCCACAGATCCAGAGGAAAGAAAGTTACTTGGTGAAGCACAAAATTATAAAATTCTAAAAGGTAGGTTTCATGAGAAAGGAGACAAATTTAAGGCTGTTTTAGGTTATCAATACACACAGGATGAATTATTTGAACGTCAAGTTGATCTAGGCGATAAAATATTAATCCAAGGTAAAGAATTTAAAGTTATAGGATTCATGGACAAGATTGGTTCACCTCCCGATGATCAATCTGTAATAATTCCCTTTGATGTATTTTCTGACTTATTCGCTACAAATGAGGAAATAGGTTTTATTGTTGCGCAAACTCAACCAGGTGAAGATATTGATGTTGTTGGAAAGAGAATTGAGAAAGCCTTACGTAAACATCGTGATCTTGATGAGGGAAAGGAAGACTTTTCTGTTGAAACTCCTAAACAAATTGCCGCAACGTTTGAAACAATTTTGGATATAGTAAATTTAGTATTAATTGGTATTGCTGCAATTTCTTTGCTAGTTGGTGGAATAGGTATCATGAATACCATGTATACTACAGTATTAGAAAGAACTAAACAGATTGGAGTAATGAAAGCACTCGGTGCCAAAAATAATCATATCATGGCCTTATTTCTGGTAGAATCCGGATTATACGGTGCTGGGGGTGGATTAATAGGAATAACTCTTGGTATTGCTATTGCCAAATTAGTGGAAGCTATTTTTGTAGCCGCTCTAGGGCCCGCCTTGCTATCAGTAGAAATCAATTATATATTATTGGCTGGGGTATTATTATTTTCCTTCGTAATTGGAGTGTTTTCAGGTATAGCACCAGCTAGAAAAGCAGCAAAATTACACCCAGTAGATTCATTGAGATACGAATAGTTAAATAAAGATCAACATAGAACAAACAAAAATGCAACAAAAAATAATTGAATTAGTAGATATTTGGAAAACATACAAAGTAGGTGAAGTAAAACTAGACGTCCTTCGCGGCATAACTTTGGACATCCTTAAAGGGGAGTTCTTGGCAATTTTAGGGCCATCTGGTTCTGGTAAGTCGACATTAATAAACCAGGTTGGTGTCTTAGATGTCCCTTCAAAAGGTCGCATTTTGTTAAATAATCATAATATTAAGAAATATTCTGAATCGGAATTGGCCCAAATAAGAGGCAGAACGATTGGTTTCGTATTTCAACAATTTAATTTAATCCCTACATTGACAGCTCTTGAAAATGTTACTTTACCTGCTATTTTTCAAAATGTAAGCGAGGAGAAAAGAATTGCCAGAGCTACTTCCTTGTTACATAAAGTAGGTTTAGGTGATAGAATGCATCATAAACCCACTGAATTATCAGGTGGTCAGCAACAAAGAGTTGCCATCGCCAGAGCTTTGATTAATGACCCAGAGATACTATTAGCCGATGAACCAACAGGGAATTTAGATTCAAATTCAGGAAAACAAGTCATGAATATGCTTGCAGATTTACACACTAAAGATAATAAAACTATTATCTTGGTGACCCACGATATTGATTTAGTAAAATATACAGACAGAACTATCTATTTGAAGGATGGCCAAATTGTAAGAATATCCAAAAAACGGCGGAAATAGGGTAGGCAAAATAAGTTTAGGAAAGTAACGATTAAACAATGCAAATCTTTATAAGTTTTTTTCTGGATGAAAACACATCCTATTTAGTAGGGGTGGTTAAATCATGGAACAAAAACAATTAGATGAAATAGATGAATCATATTTTGGTGAAGAATTCGTAGAAGAGGAAGTAAAGAAGAAACCAGTTAAAAAAACTGCTAAGAAATCCAAAGCTTCCAAAGAAAAGAAGGCACCTGTAGATGAAATTACAATAACACCTGTAAAAGAGGAAGTAAAACCTTTAAAAACTACTGAGCCGATAAATCCTGAATCAACTCCACCGATAGATCCGTGGGCAGATATGGATGAAGAGCAACCAAAGTCAGGAGGCAGTTGGAAGGCTTTAACAGGCCTACTAGTTATACTATTAATAGCTTCAATTTTTACAAATGGCTTTAACTTTGATGGCTCACCTACCGGAGCGGTAGTCGCTGATGTAATATCCTTACAAGAAGCTGAAGAACAAGCATTGAAATTTGTAAATTCTAACTTATTGCAACCTCCTTTTGTGGCAACTGTGGAAAGTTCCTCAGATGAAGGTAGTTTATACAAAGTAAGTTTATCTGTTGCTGGTCAAGCAGTAGATTCATACATTACCAAAGACGGGAAATTATTCTTTCCTCAAGGATTTGATACAACAGCCACAATTCCTAGCGCTGCTCCATCCGATTTAGAACCTGTAGATGCTCCTGTGGTAGAAGTACCTGTAGAAGAAGTAGAAGTATCTGAGCCAATTGTGGAAGAACCGGAAGTTGTAGAAGATCCAGTTGCTGAATCTGTGGAAGAAGTGCCTACAGAAGTAGAACCAGAACCTACAGTTACTGATGTCACTATAGTGCCATTGTTAGCAAAAAAATGGTCATTTCGTCCAGATACACTTCAAGGTGAAAAAGGAGATCTTTTACAGCTAACAATTAGTCCGGATACCACAAATCCAGCCTTTGCGCTTGATGAATTTACCTTTGCCATTGAGGAACTAGGTGTGGAAGAGACGGTCTCTGGCACAACTGTAGTTACAGTACCTCTGACTAAATCTGGAAAATTCACCTTCACTTGCAGCAGTTGTGAAGCATGGAGAGGTATGAGTGGAACATTAGTTGTAGAGTAAACTATCGAAAGATATTTATTATATTATTTTTTTTAACTTATTTAATGGCGAAAAAAGATTCTAAATTGTTAAGTAAAATAGTCATGTTACTTTTCCTAGTAATGATAGTTCTGGGGTTTACCGTTCCTGGCTTTATAGATGGTGAAACTGATCCATACGCATATGCAGAGCCTAGGGTCTGTGTTAATGATGCAGATTGTTACTTAACATGTGAAGGGACACCACAGCCCGTGCTTTGCTCTCAAAATCTTTGCATAAGAAATTCCTGCTCTGAAGGTAATTATTATCCATTAAATACCAACCCTCTAAGCTTCACACTATCATTAGAGATAGAAAATGAAATCAAGTCATTATCTGCCAATGTCCAAAATCTCTTTATCACCTTCGATGCAAATAAAGTTAATATCTTTTCTAATGGATTAAACTTAAATCAAGTATTAGACAAAGCAGGTATAGCCATGAACTCACAATGTGTTAGGGTTGATGCAATTAATTACTGTACTAATGCTGAAAATAAATTGCAAATGTTTATCAATTCTGAAGAGTCTTATCAGTTTATAGGTTATATCCCTAAAGAAGGAGATACAATAACGATCAAATATATTTCAACCCTCGAATCATAACTTTTATATATCTTCTATTAGGCAGACGGAGAATGACAAAAGCCCTAGAATATCATAAAAAACCAACTCCTGGTAAAATCTCAGTAACTCCTACTAAATCTACTAAAACAGCTGAAGAATTATCTTTAGCTTATACTCCAGGTGTTGCTGAGCCATGCTTAGAAATTGAGAAAAATCCAACAGAAGCATACAAATATACTTCTAAAGGTAACCTAGTTGGCGTAATTAGTAATGGCACAGCAGTTCTTGGTTTAGGCAACATTGGAGCTTTAGCTGGAAAACCAGTAATGGAAGGGAAAGGGGTTTTATTCAAGAGGTTTGCCAATGTTGATGTTTTTGATTTGGAAATTGAGGAAACAAATGTAGGAAGATTTATTGCCATAGTTCAAGCTCTTGAGCCAACTTTTGGTGGCATTAATTTAGAAGACATCAAGGCTCCAGAATGTTTTGAAATAGAGGAAGCACTAATTGAAAAAATGTCTATTCCAGTCTTTCATGATGATCAACATGGAACTGCCGTAATTGCCTCAGCCGGATTAGTGAACGCATTAGAGATCGCTGGCAAAGATATTAGTTCTGTGAAAATTATTTTTTCTGGTGCTGGGGCTGCCGCCATAGCAATCGGTAAAATGTTAATTGACTTAGGGGCTTCAAAAGAAAATATGTATATGTTCGATAGTAAAGGACTGATTACTATTGAAAGGGATGTTAATAAGTATAAGGCTGAGTTTGCTCAAGAAAAAGATCAAAGTTTGAGTGAGGCATTAGCTGGCGCGGATGTGTTTATTGGAGTTTCTAAGGGTGGTTTGTTAAGTAAAGAGATGGTAAACAGCATGGCTGTTAAACCTATTGTCTTTGCCATGGCCAATCCCAACCCAGAAATTACCTATGAAGATGGAAAGGCTGCGATACCAGATATTATCATGGCAACAGGCAGAAGCGATTACCCTAATCAAGTCAATAACGTACTAGGCTTTCCTTTCATCTTTAGAGGTGCCTTAGATGTAAGAGCATCTGTGATCAATAAAGAAATGAAACTAGCTGCAGTTCATGCACTAGCATCCTTGGCAAAGGAAGAATTTCCTTCAGAAATAGTATCTGCATATGGAAGATCGTTTAGTTTTGGTTCGGATTACATCATACCAAAACCATTTGATCCAAGAGTATTGTATCATGTAGCTCCTGCCGTAGCTAAAGCTGCCATGGATTCTGGAGTTGCACAGAAACAAATTGATTTGAATATTTATCGGAAGTATTTGATTAAAATGTCAAATAAGTTGGCTCAAGGAGATTATTCTCCTGTATTAAGTGAATAATTAAAGACATAAAAGCATTTAAACTTTAGTAATTTATTCTAATTATGGAGGAATATCAAAAATTATTTTCTCGATTTTTGGCTGTTGAGGATATTTTATTTTTTGGAGAGAATCTTAATTTGAAAGATGGTCGACCAACTCCTTATTTTGTAAACATGGGAAAGTGTAACAGTGCTGTACTTCTATGGACATTGGGACATCATTTCTCTAAAGCGATAAGGCAAAAATTACCTGCTGTTGTAAATACTATTTTTGGGCCTTCATACAAAGCAAGTTCTATAGCAGTGGCGACTAGTTTTGCCTTAATGCATGACCTAGGTCTTAATTTTAAATTTGATTATGACAGAAAGGAAGCAAAAACTCATGGAGATGCCTCTGGAAAAGAGAAATTAATGGTGACTTGTGGTATTGAAGATTATGCTAACATTGTTATATTAGATGATGTGGCCACGTCTATGGTTACTAAATATGAAACATTGAAGAAAATTGATCTGGAAGTAAAAAATAGACAATTAGCTAATGTAAATATAAGTGGAATTTTAGTGGGCGTAGATCGAGAGCAAACAACTGCGGTTTACAGGGATCCTGGAGATAACTCGACCGTTGTATTAGGGGAGAAGGGACAAAATGCTAGAATTGATTTTACAAATGATACAAAAATTCCTGTATATGCAATTGCAAGAATTCGTGATATAATAGATCATTTGTATGATACAAGAACTCCTGTATTACAGAATAATAGAAAAGAACCAATCAGCAATCAAACCATGGATACATTTAGAAAATACATGGAAACTTATGGAGTGTAATAATGGATAAAATAATAAAAAGAGACAGAAGCATCGTACCTGCATGTGACGTGCCTTTAGAAGTCTTTAAAGATATTGCTATGGTCACAGAATGGCAGCATCAATTTGGTGCACTAAAAATTGGTCCCGCCTTAACAGGTAGACCTGGTTATGACAAAGTAATTGCGGTAGCTAAAAAATACACACAAAAGCCATTAGTATTTGATCCTCAAAAATGGGGGACTGACATACCAGATACAGCAGAAAAAATACTTGCACCAGTAAAAGAATCAGGTATTGATGCCATTATCTTATTTCCTCAATCAGGACCTGCTACAGAATATGCTTGGATCAATGCGGCGCAGAATCTTGAATTAAAAGTGATAGTAGGTGGTGAAATGACTCATCCTCGCTATCTTTCTAACGATGTAGGTGGGATAGGTGAGAGAGGAGATTACATAAACAAATTTGGATTGCTTGGTATTGATGTTCTAACTCCAGGTTTTATCCGTGAAGATGCCCCACTAGATATGTACAAAATTGCCGCTAAAATGGGTGTAACTAATTTTGTACTGCCGGGGAACAAACCAGATAAAATAACTCAATACAAACATTTCTTAATCGGAGCTGGCGTAAAAGACCCAATTACTTGGTCTCCTGGATTAATATCACAAGGAGGAGATTTAAGCGAAGGTGCTAAGGCAGCTGGTGACAACTTTCATGCCATTATCGGTAGAGGAATTTATTGGAATAAAGAAGAAAAAAGATACAAAACCAGGCAGGAAATGGAACAAGCTGCACAAACACTAAGCAGAAAAATTTAACTTTATTTGTATAAAGAATTAACATTACTAAAAGAGAAACTGCAAAAAGATCGAATCAGAAATCAACTGGAAAGTAAACAATTCTTAAAACTAAATACAAAATAAACAAACTGATCAAAGTAATTGATTCAAACTTATTCAAATCTTCAGACTTCCATAAGAAATAAGTAATCACAATACCAGCCAGAATCTTAAAAGGTAAATCATAAAATACGGTAACATTAGGCACGGAATATGTGGAAATCATCGCCCCAATACCGATACCCATTAACGGATTAGTGATATTGGAACCAATCAAGATCCCAGCGGAAATATCTTGCTTTTTCTTAAGTATGGCAATTAAGGATGTGGTCAATTCAGGTAGCGCAGAAGCTATCCCTAAGAGAATTATGCCAAAAAAAGAAGCACTTATAGGTAATAATTCAACTAAATTAACGGATGCCGAAACAACAAGATTGGCAACAAAGGCCATAATAATAAAGCCGATACTAATCAATAAAAAAGATATGCGCACATTCTTCTTAGTTAATTTGGCTACATTATTGAACTTTTCCTTCACTTTACTATGTTTTAAGTATAGGAGATAGCCAACATAGGAAAGTAATAAAAGCATACCTTCTAATCTGGTTATTATTCCTCCCAAAGAAAACAATAAGGTCAAAGCCGCCGCCGCAATCATGCCTCCTGTTTCCTTTAGCAAGTTCTTTCTAACTACAACAATTGTGCCTACCAAACCAACAACGCCTAAAACAAAAGTTTCCTGAAAGATATCGGAACCAACATTTGTTCCCATCAGCAAGGAGGAGAGAGTATTATACGCTGCAGGATCTCTTAAAATATTGAAACTACCAATGATATGTGTCATGATTTCTGGGATGCTAGTACCAATGGAAAGAATTGTAAGACCAATGAAAGTTCCGGAAAGATTAAAATGGTAAGCAATCTTAATTGAGTTCTTAATGATAATATTTGCAAGTAAAAGGATGATAATTATACCTATTATTAGGATCAAAATATTAATCATCATAACTTAAGAAAATAATTTAGGTAGATAAAGTTTTCCTTAATTATCAGAATACTGCTTTGGTTCAGGCTTTAATCTTGAACCATCTCGTAATTGTCGCCTACGCTCTCTTGCGAAAGGACTTCTAGGGCCACCAATTTTATAACCTCCAAAAGGCTTATCTTCTCCACCAATAACCCTTTGATAAGCAATGCCATCTTTCACATAACCAAAAGGTAACTTTTCCTTACCATGCTGAACATAAATTTTCCCATTTTCTTCTATAAAACCCACAGGTAGCTTAGGGTCAATACAATCTAATTCTTCTTCAGTTAATGTATCGTCAATAGACATAAGGTTACAAACTCAATCAAATATAAATAATTTTCCGTAAGTTTTAAATAAATTCAAAAATAATAATCGTTCAGGGCGGGAACTTCGAAGCTCTAGAAACTCATTCGAACCCGCAAGTCCCAGGAAGGACAAAGAGTTGTCTTACCCTGCAACCACAATGTAGGGTTTAAGACTCTCGCCATGCATGATAATCAACAAAGATTGATTATCAGCACTGAAAAAAGATAGTTTTCTTTTTTCATGTGCCTTTAGGCGACCTGAGCTTATTCTTTATTGAATGTCTAATAATGTAAATAGTTTGTTATGTGTTATAGGATAAATTTTGTAGAATTGGGATAAACTATTTAAGTTCTGAATATTTCATAATCACATGGGTTTCCTAAAATTTACTAAAGATGAATACAAAAAAATTGTAGTACCTCTAGCTAAACGATTAGTAAATGATCATAAAGGTGAAACTCTTCTAGTGGGAATGCAGGGTGGACAAGGTACTGGGAAAACAACTATCTCTAAATTCTTAACAAAAGAATTAAAATCATACGGTTACAAAGTAGTAAGATTTTCTATCGATGATTTTTATTTATCCTGGGATAAAAGAAAAAGGCTAATGAAAAAACATTCTAACAATCCGTTCTATCAAATATCTAGGGGCATGCCTGGTACGCACAGAGTCAAAGATCTATACGATACATTAAAAAAAGCAAAGCAAGGAAAAGCATTTTCAATCCCCATATTTGACAAAAGTCTACACAATGGTAAAGGAGATATAATCAAAAAAACAGTCAAAGTTAAAGGTAAACTTGACTTTCTAATTCTTGAAGGTTGGAATGTTGGTTTACCTGATGTTAGCTTGGCTAAGTTGAGTAAAATTTGTAAAAAGTATAAAATTAATTTGCAAAGAGGTAGCGGGTTAACATTACAAAAGAATAAAGTTTACAAAAAGATATGGAAAATTCTACAATATTACATTCAAGTTCTACCAGATAAAAGTAACCTACACTATCAATGGAGACTATTGCAGGAAAAACGCTTAATACGAGACAAAGGCAAAGGTATGTCTTTAAAGGAAATTAAACATTTCACTGACATTTACTTACCATTAACCTATGTTTGCTATGATCAAATTAAAGCAGATGCTATCATCAAAGTGGACAAAAGGCATAATTATTATAAGTTATTTTTAAGGAAATAATTATAAACATCAAACCTTTCATTTATATTAAAAAGAGGTATCATGATACTAAAATACGATGTACTTTGTGTAGGTTCAGCTACAGTTGATCACTTTCTTACTATTGATGATTCGTTTAAGGAAATAAAGGTGGGGGACAAGGTACTAGTAAGTGAAAAAGCTACTCACACTGGTGGGGGAGCAACTAATTCTGCAGCTGCCTTAGCCAAATTCGGCTTAAAAGTAAAAATGCTAACTAAGCTTGGTGATGATGGTGAAGCTGACTTCATTATCAAAGAAATGAAAAAGTATGGTGTAAAAAACGTTTGCAAATCTGTAAGTAACAAGAGGACAGACACTGCAACCCTAATTTCTTCCGTAAAAAATAGAGATCGAATTATTTATGTTCACAAAGGAGCCTCTAGAGATTTGAAACTAAGTGACTGTGCGAAAAAAGACTTACGAGTTAAATGGATGTATCTGGCGAGTTTAATGGGTAAATCATTCGCAACTGCTAAGAAACTTTGCGAAATTGCCAAGACCAAAAATATAAATGTTTTGTTTAACCCATCCCTATATTTAGCTAAGAAAGGTAAAAAGTATTTGCGATCAGTCCTAGATGCTACCACAATATTGGTATTGAACAGGGAGGAAGCCCAGGCCTTATTAGGAAATGATAGTAATTCATTTTCCCACCTAGCTAGGGAGTTGCACAAATTAGGTCCAAGCAAAGTAATTATTACTAATGGCAATAAACGATTTTATGCCAGTGATAGTAAAAAATTATATTCCTTAATAGGTCCTACAGTAAAAAGAGTCCATACCGCTGGAGCAGGAGATGCTTTCACAGCTGTCTTCTTTGGGGCTCTAATTAAAAAATATTCATTTGCAGATGCACTTCGTTTAGGTCAAGTAAATGCTTCGTCCGTAATTCAATATATTGGTACAAAACACAAACAATTGACTGAAAAAGAAGCTCTAAGTCACTTAAAGAAATATAGAATTGAGGTGACGCAACGTGAGCTTTAGTTCCACTAAGAGAATCTTACAAAAAGCATACAAAGGGAGATATGCAGTGCCACACTTCAATATCAACAACATGGAAATAGCCCAGGGTGTTGTGCAGGCCGGAGTCAATTTGAAATCTCCTGTAATATTAGCAACGTCTGAGGGTGCAATAAAATATGCAGGGATAAATTTCTTGTATAAGATAGCAGAAACTGCGGCCGACTTGACTAAGATACCGGTCGCTTTACATTTAGATCATGGTAAAGATGTTGAAACAATAAAAAAATGTATTCGCCTGCGTTATGCTTCAGTTATGTTTGACGGCTCACATTTACCATACGAAGAAAATGCAAAAATAACAAAAAGATTGGTGAAACTTGCCCATAGACATAGTATCTCTGTGGAAGCTGAGTTAGGTACTATAGGGGGCACTGAAGATTTAGTCTCAGCAAAAAAAATTATCTTTACAAATCCTGAGCAAGCGAAAGACTTTGCCGATAGGACTGGCTGTGATTTTCTGGCCGTTGCCATTGGAACCTCACACGGTGCGTACAAATTCAAAGGTAAAGCAGATTTAAGACATGATATCTTGCGCGAGATCAGGCAGAAAGTTAAACTACCTCTAGTCTTGCACGGTGCGTCAGGTGTACCAGAAAGCATCGTTAAGCAGGCTGAAAAATATGGTGCTAAATTGAGCGGAGTCTATGGAGTACCTAAGCGTCAAATAAAATTAGCTATCAAAAATGGCATTAACAAAATAAATACAGACACTGACTTAAGGTTGGCCTTCGATGCTGCAGTTAGGAAAATTCTAGTTAAAAAACCAAAAGACTTTGATCCACGTCATATCTTGGGACCAGCAAGAAGTGAAATTCAAAAAGTAGCCGAGCAAAGAATAAAATTATTTGGAAGTGGAGGTAAAGGATGAATAAAAAGACAAAAGATATCATAGCCTGGATATTCCTAATTATTGGTGGTATCATTGGCTTACTGTTAATATTAAGCATATTTAAGGTGATTTAGTGGAACCTATTTTTTACAAGATAGTTTCTGTAGAGTTAATGCTTTTTGCAGTTCTCTGGTCTATATATACAATTTTCGTGTCTTGGGGAACGCAATGTTTTAATATGTTGTCCTCTTACGTTACAATTATTGCTTTTTTAACTCACTTGATCTGGGATCATTGGGTTAAACCAGAGGTGAGTAAATGATATACATCGCATCCGACCATGGTGGTTTCAAAACAAAACTTAAATTAGTGAAATTCTTACAAAAAAAGGGTTACAAAATCACAGACTTTGGTCCTACTTCTTACGATCCTAAAGATGATTACCCTGATTATGTCATTCCTTTGGCAAAAAAGCTAAGTAGTACCAAGAATTTAGGAATTGTTATTTGCAGAAACGGACAAGGAGTATGTATAGCTACCAATAAATTAAAAGGAATAAGAGCCGTAACTGGATTTTCCAAAAAAGAAGCTAAAACAACGAGACTAGATGATAATGCTAACATACTATGTATCCCAGCTGATTATCTGCGATTTAGTCAAATTAAATCTATTGTCATAACTTGGTTGCAAACTGAATTTTCTGGTGAAACTAGACATAAAAGAAGATTGGCAAAAATAAAAAGATTAGAAAAATGAAAATAATTCCATCAGTAATGGCCAAGACTCAAAAAGAAATGAATGCTTTGTTTAGGAAGTATACTGGAGTAAAGGAATTGCATTTGGATATAGCTGATGGTAAGTTTGTCTCGAGTAAATCATTGTGGTTCCCTTTTAGGTTAAAATCTAAATTTAAATATAATGCACATTTGATGGTAAATGATCCTTTATCCTGGGTTAAGAAAAATGGAAAAAGAGTGAATTTATGTATTGCATCATTTGAATCGGTTGATGTAGAGGAATATATTGCTTATTGTAAAGCTAACAAAATGAAAGTGGGTTTTGCTTTGAAACCTGAGACAAAAGTTAAGAGTTTGGTAAAATGGATAAAAGATATTGATGCTGTGTTAGTTTTATGTGTACATCCTGGGTTTTATGGAGCCAAGTTTCTTAGGGGTCCTCTTTGTAAAATTAAACAGATACGTGATTTGAATCCTAGGATTAAAATATATGTGGATGGTGGTATGAAACCTTCTACAGTAAAGTATGTAAAAGGAGCTGATTATGCGATTAGTGGTTCTTATTTGGCCAAAAGTGATGATTTTAAGAAGGCATTGAAGGAATTGAAGTCTGCACTTTAACAAAAGTTATAAATAACTTGTTCATGACAATTTCATGGAAAAACCAATACAACCAATTAATGATTTGGCTACGGCAATTGATTTCAAAGATAATTATGAAAGTAAAGTTAGAGAGGCCGCTGACCACCTTAAATACATGAAACCAGCCTCATTTGGAATAACCTTAGGTTCTGGCTTAGGTGACCTAGCAAACGAAATTGATATTCATGACGTCGTTGACTACGGAGCTATACCACATTTCCCAACTACAACTGTCCCTGGACATGAAGGAAAATTAATTTATGGTAGATTGGAAGGAGTACCTGTAATTGGTCTAAAAGGAAGAACACATTACTATGAACATGCTGATGATTTCTTTAACAACGGAATGTTAAAAGCAACTTTTGCCGTCCAAGTTCTGGCAGAATTAGGGGTCAGAAATTATTTTGTAACCAATGCTGCGGGCGGATTGAATACAAAATATCGTGTTGGTGATATTATGGCTTTAGATACACATATCCATAAACAACCAAACCCTTTACTAGGAAGACATCGTACCTTTACACGCGTAAATGACGGAGAAAGAGTATGGAGATTTCAGCCTATGCATGATGCCTATGATAAGGAATTTACAAAGATGTTAATTCAAGCTGGATCACCTAATAAAATTCATAAAGGAACTTATGCTGCTGTTACTGGTCCCACCTATGAATCTAAAGGTGAAGCTCTAGAATTAAAATGTGAACTTATATTGCCTACTAAGGACATTGACGGAAAATACAGAGTGGCCGATGCAGTAGGAATGTCAACTACAGGAGAGGTAATAATTGCCAAAAACAGAGGCATGAGCTGTGTTGGCTTTAGTTGCATTACAAATGAAATACCAGATGATGGTAATAACGATACTAATCATGAAGAAGTAAAAGCCATCTTAGACTCTAAAGAAGTTAAGGATAAACTGACATCAACGGTAAGAAAGTTTTTTACATTATACAGAGAGAGGCATATGATTTAATCAGCTAAAGAAAGTTCACCATATTTAGCCATTGATAAGTGTCCAGTATCATCATCTAAACTTAATTTTCCTTTATACTCTGCACTTATCCAAATTTTAGTATTTACTGGCAGAGGAAAAGCACTGATGTTTAAATGTAATGAGTCATAAATTAATGATATTGGTGCGAGAAAACCTCCTTTTTTGTATTTTTTTAAATCATCACCCCACATTGGTTCTAGCTTCATAATTACTCTGGAATATTTTGGTTCAATTTTATGCATAAAAGCTTCCCAATTCCTACCAAAAAAACTTTTTAGAATGACTTGATTTCCCTTATCAAATATCATAGGATAACTTACATTAAATCTCTTGCAATTAACAGAAAGATAATCAATACTAACGACATCATTTTTCCAAACAGGAGCTAATAACTGCGCACACTGGTTAGAATCTAAAAAATAACCTTCTGCTAGAGTTTTTCTGTGATCTATTTTTTCATCCAATCTATCTAAAGATTGCCGATCGGCAATGTACATATTAAAATCTCCCCATTTTTGATGATATAGAATGAAAGTTGACGTCAAATAAGTTTCATCTTTCTCTAATTTAATCTTGCCTGATATGACTTCATTAACTAACTCTTCTAAACTGTGTACAAAGGAATAGTCTTCAACAACTTTGCTCAACCTCTTACACTTTAAACGTACTAAAGCCATATTTACTAAATATTAACTTTCTTTAAAAATAATTACCAATAAATATTTTTTCAATTATAACAACGAAAGATTTAAATAAAATTATTATATAAGTGTATATAATGATGGCACAGGCAACAATCTTACATAGTCCAACATTAGCCTCTGTACTTATGGTGGAAAAGACAATCCAAAAATACAGCCAGGAGTGTGGGAAATACCAACTCTGGAAAAAATTACCTAAGAAAATGATGTATCAAACATTTCAAGTAATTTTAGATTATCTAGAACAATCAGGAAAGATCATGATTGACAAAGATGGTTGTGTTATTTGGACCTACAACCCACAAAGAATAAAGAAACTAATTTCTGAGGATTTGCTAGCACGATGAGTGATAAAATTATCAACGTAGGTTTCATCTCACAGAAACTAAAGCATCAGTTTGAAACTCTAAAAGATAAACAATTGTACAAATTTATCGATCATGCAATTGATGACCTACAGAAGAATCCAGGTTGTGGAACAAAGATCCAGAAAAGAATATGGCCAAAAGAATACAAAAACAAATATGGCATAACAAATCTATGGAAATATGATTTACCAAATGCTTGGAGAATTATTTACACTATTGATACAGATCAAGTAAGAATTATGAGTATTATTCTTGAATGGTTCTCTCACAAAGATTATGAGAAGCGATTTAAGTATTAGAAATAAATTTTCCAATCTATGGATCTTTGTATGGTCTATATTTAACTCCCATAATCCCTAATTCTCTTACTAAAATCTTCACTATCACCATACTGCTCAGCTCTCGAATTAATCTTATAATATTGCTTAGCATTCTCCCAACTAAACTCAGTATCAATCAAGCCAACTTCATGCGCTAACTTGCCTGAATAACCAGGAGCAATGATTCGAAAGTCCCAGGTAGGTATCCTCTTAGGACTAATCTTATTCACATGGTCTACTATATTGGTGGTGCAACTCGAAGTTAAAGTGTTATAAAATTCAGGATCTTCTTTCAATTTATTTGTCCTTTTCACCATGTCCATAAACACCAATTTGAACTTTTCGTTATCTCCTTTAATCGGCAACAAATAAACATTATCCTTACGATAATTTGTCCTAAGTTTAATTAAATCTCTCTCATCACCAAAAACGTACTGTAATTCGTATTGCTTTAACATTCCTTTCCAAGTACTGAAATGCTCCCCTATCTCTTTTCTGATCTCAACTGAAATAACCACGTATTCTCTACTCTCTTCTGGACCAAAACCGAAGGTAAGAAAAGTATGTGCAGCACCTTCCCATTGCGCAAAGGGCTCTACCATAAAGTCGATAGTTTCTAATTCGTCAATATCAAAAGTTTTATCATAATAATGTACATCGTAATCTTCAGTTGATCTGTAAACATTGTTCCTAATATTTTTCATATGCACTAAATCATCTTCAATTTCTGCATAGGAAAGTACTTTTTGATCATTAGTCCAATTGCGATGGTTGGTAGGAATTTGAATAAAATACCATATTATGAACAGTCCTACAATGATTAAAACGACTTTCTTCCACACTTTCATATCTCCGTAAATGATAGCAATCTTTAAAAAAGCTCCTCTAAATTCATCAGGATGGCAAAGAAAACAAAAAAGAAATCTTCAGAGGCAGCAGAGTCTGAATCCACTGAAGAGAGTAAAACAAAGAAAAAACCTGTCCTAGCAATCTTCGCTGGTGAGCGGGTCATCACCGAATCATCTGATGATGCACGTGAATTCTACAATCAAAGTAGATTTGGTGCTATGAGTGATTCTGGCAAAGTAGAATTATCATTATTGGAAGCTCTTTATTTGGTTGAAAAAAATCGGCTAATTATCAAAAGTGAAGCTGGGAGAGCTATTAAATTTGAGTCCTACGTTAAGAAAGCAAAGAAAGTTGAACCAAATTTCTGGATTAGGTATGTAGTCTTTAGAGATATGCGTAACAGAGGTTACATCATCAAAACTGCTCTCAAATTTGGAGCAGACTTCAGAGTCTATGATCGTGGGGTTAAACCTGGAGAAGATCATGCCAAATGGGTAGTCTTTGCAGTACATGAAGGAAATACGTTGACTTGGCACGAATGGGCAGCAAAGAATCGTGTAGCACATAGTACTAAGAAAAGGTTGTTAATCGGCGTAGTAGATGATGAAGGAGATGTATCTTACTGGGAAGCAAGGTGGTTGAGGCCTTAAATATATCCTACAACCTAAATAATCAAAGTTGCAAAAAGTATATAAAGCAAATCTCTACCTAAATTTTATGCTTGATCAAGAGAAAATTCTTCAATTTTTGCAACATACGGGACCAACCTTACCAGCCAAAGTAGCTAAGAATATTGGCAGTAATATCTTAATAGCTTCGGCACATTTGTCTGATCTAGCATCACAAGGAAAAGTAAGAATCTCTAGCCTCAAAATAGGTGGTTCTCCTTTGTATTATTTACCTGGACAGGAAGCTAAGATTTATCCTTTTGCTGCAGGTAATATTAATCCAAAGGATTTGCGAGTCCTGGAAAAACTTAAACAACAGAAAGTACTTAGAGAGGAAAATTTAGATGTACTTTCCAAACTGGCTCTGCGGAATTTGAAGGACTTTGCCGTTCCCATTCATGTAACAGTTGGGGGACGTAAACAGTTATTCTGGCGTTTTCACACACTGACTGATTTAGGTACAAAGGAGGCAATAAAAGCTATCTTAGAATTACCTCAAGCAGTGGAAGATAAAATTGCTCAGCAGAACAATGCAGAACCTCAGGAAGACGAAGTACAGGATGAGATTGCGGAAGTAATTGATGATGGTTTAATAGAAGCGGATTTTGAAAGTGTTGCGGAACTAATCGAGGAACCAGTAATCCCCAGCTCTGAATTAGTAGAAATCGAACCAACAACTAATGAGGTAGTCGAGGATAGCCTAGAGGAGAAAGTTGAACCTATTAAAGAAATTAAGACCAAGGTCAAAAAGAAAGAAAAACAATCCACATTGAAGAAGAAACCAGTTCTACAAAAATTAAAAGATAAAATTCTACCAAAAGATGGGTTACACGCTGAAGTTCAAAATCATTTTGAAAAATTAAACATATTAGTGAGTGACACTGAAGTCGTAAGGAAAAATACTGAATTTAATTTTACAGTAATGGTTCCATCACCTGTTGGCAGTATCAAATTTTACTGTAAGGCCAAAGGCAAAAAGAGATGTGATGAAAAAGACTTGTCATCAGCTTATATGGAAGCACAAATAAAGAAACTTCCTTTATTATTCTTGTATTCTCACGAAATAAATAAAAAGGCTCAAGATATGTTAGAATCTGGCGCATTTGAAAATGTGGCATTACAGAAAATAGAGAATGGGTCTTAATATTAAAGATTTAATTGTACGCAAGGAAATTTCTATAAATGATCTTAAGGGAAAGATTCTAGTTGTCGATGCCTACAACATTTTGTATCAGTTTCTTACAACCATTCGCTCTGCTGATGGCTCAGTCCTTACAGGAAAAAATGGAGTTGTCACTTCCCACTTAATTGGCTTGTTTAGTAGAACTACGGCATTAATGGAGGCTGGTTTAAAATTGGCATTCGTATTTGATGGCAAACCTCCAGAAATAAAAAGTAAAACTATGGAAATTAGAAAAGCCGTTAAGATAGAAGCATCAGCAAAATTAAAAGAAGCGGAGGAGGCAGGTGATCAAGTTAGTATGAAGAAATTTGCTGCCAGAACTGCTAGATTAACCAAAGAAATGATTGAGGATGCAAAAAAGTTACTGTCTGCATTAGGAATTCCCGTAATCCAAGCGCCATCGGAAGGAGAAGCACAAGCAACTTACATGGTCAAACAAGGAGATGCTTACGCTACAATTAGCCAAGACTATGATAATCTAATGTTTGGCTGCCCAATATTGATTAGGAATTTATCAATAGCAGGTAAAAGGAAAAAAACAGGAACACTAGGTTTTGTAACTGTGAAACCTGAAATGATATTATTGAAAGATGTCTTATCTGAATTGGATTTGAATAATGATCAATTTATTGTATTGGGGATATTAGTTGGAACTGACTATAATCCAGGTGGAATTAAAGGGATAGGTCCTAAAAAGGGTTTGAAATTGGTTAAAGAATGTAAAGATTTTGAGAAAATATTTGAAGAAGCCAGCTGGTCTGAGTTCTATCCTGATATCGACTGGAAGGAATTATTTGATACAATAAAAAACATACCTGTAACTGATGATTATAAATTAGAGTGGAAAAACTTGGATGAAGCTGAGGTTAGGAAATTACTGATAGATGAATTTGGATTTGGCGGTGAACGTGTTAACAATAAATTAGAAAAATTATCAAAAGTAAAAGGAGAATTATCACAAAAAGGGTTGAGTAGTTTTTTTTAAGATGGATTACAAAAGGAATACTATAGATGTGTACAATAAAGATGCGGAGAAACTGGCGATTAAGTTTGAAAAGCTACTTGAACTACATCGGCGCTTTGAGTTTCCTAAATTTATTGAACTTCTAAATGGAAAAAAGGTGTTAGACTTAGGATGTGGCGCAGGGGAACACTCATTATTTTTTAAGGAAAAAGGATTAGAAATTACTGCTATTGATCTGTCTGAAAGGATGATTGAGTTATGCAAGGATAAAGGTATAAATGCTCAAGTAATGGATATAGAAAATTTAGAATATGCAGATCAAAGTTTTGATGGCATTTGGGCCGTTACAAGTTTGCTACATATTCCAAAGGAAGGATTATCCAAAGTTATTTCTAAGTTAAATGCTATTTTAAAATCAGAAGGTATTCTGTATGTTTGTGTTAAAGAGGGAGAGGGAGCAGAGATTGTAGATGATGGGAGATTCTTTCAGTATTGGCAAATGCACGATTTGATTAAACAATTCAATGGTTTTGAAGTTTTATTTACAGAAAAAGAGCATGTTGGAACAAGAACTTTCTTGGAAATATTCTTTAGAAAACTATAACTTCAAAAACATAAATCAATAAATACTAATTATAAGTCTACTCCAGCATGGTGATAGTATTAGTAGGTTCAAAAAATCCAGTAAAACTTGAAGCTGTAAGGGAAGCATTCTCTCATTATTTCGAAAAAATAGAAGTTATATCTAGATCTGTTGATTCGGGAGTATCAGATCAACCCAGGGACAGTGATACTTTTCATGGGGCAAAGAATAGAGCTAATGCTTTAAAACAATTAAACAAAGTTGAAAACTTAGGCGCACAATTCTTTGTAGGATTAGAGGGGGGAATGTCCAATCTCTATGGAAAGTGGTTTTGTAATGCAGTGATGTGTATTATGGATCAAAACACAACCGGTTTTGGCTTAACCTCACACTTTGAACTACCCAAAAGAATCTATCACAGAATTCTACATGAAGGAGCCGAGCTAGGACCATTAATGGATGAAATAACAGGAGAAGCAAATACTAAGCAGCATGATGGAGCAAGTGGTTATTTCACTAGAAACAAAGTATCCAGAAAGGATCTTTACGTTCCTGCTTTAATGTTTGCTTTGGTTCCTTTCTTAAATGAAGATCTATTTTGAGCAACAATCTTTAAATAATAACAAAGATTAAGTAAGAATATGTCAAAGGACAACCTAGCTTTAACCATTGCAATAATAGGTTTCTTAGTGCTTATAATTACTATTGCCATTGGTTTTTATTTACAATTTAGACAATGAGAAAGATAAACAGTCTGCGCTTTATCTCTTTGCTATTTAACTCATATGGGACTATAGCAACAATGACAATCATTGTAGCTCAGCTGGCCAAAGGAATTCACTTAACTCTGTTTGAAGTTTCTATTCTAGTTAGTATTTTCTTTAGTCTAATATTCGCGATAATCTCAGATCTGCTTGCCACATAAGCATAAGTTTAAATAAAAAAAACACCTTCTGAGATTATGCTTGCAGCTTTCACCAATCTAAAAAATGCACAAAAAGTTAAGAATTATTTGGCTAAGAGAAATCTATTCTATAAGGATTATTTGCCATTACGTGAATTAGATCACATCTATTTTCCTATATCAAAGAAGACCAGAATTCCTGGAGCAAAAGTAGTCAAAGTAAAGTTTAAATTTCGAAAAAAAGGAGCTAAAGTAACTATAGAAACATTATTGAAGAATAAACTAACTCCAACGCAACTGTCTAGAATCCCTAAAAGTCAGGAAGTGATCGGTAAGATTATGATACTTGAGGTACCTGAATCTCTCTATAAAAAAGAGAAGCAAATAGCTGAAGCTTATTTGGAACTAAATAAAAACATAACTACGGTAGTTAAGAAAACAAAAATGCATTCTGGTGTTTTTAGAACTAGAAAAGTTAAGATACTTGCTGGAAAAAAAACCAAGGAAACTATTCATCAAGAGAATGGGATCAGAATGAAGCTACATCTGGAAAAGACTTACTTTTCAGCCAGATCAGCCAATGAAAGGCTAAGAATTGCTAAACAAGTCAAGAAAGGGGAAGAAGTAATGGTAATGTTCTCAGGGGCAGCCCCATTTCCTTTAGTTATTGCCAAGAATAGTAAAGCTAAGAAAGTCTATGGGATCGAATTAAATCAAGAAGCCTATGGATTCGCCTTAGAAAGTCTGGCCTTAAACAAACTTGAAAAAAAGATTCAATTATACAGAGGTGACGTAAGAACTGTACTGCCTAAAATAAAGAAAAAATTTGATCGTATTGCTATGCCCTTACCTAAAACAGGAGAGGATTTCTTGTATTTGGCCTTAAGAAAGATTAAAAAAAAAGGAATAATTCATCTATATTCATTCTTGAAGGAACAAGATATTGCAAAGGAAGCAAAAAGAATATCTAAAAAATGTCAAGAATCGAGATATAAAGTAAGAATTTTAAGGAAAGTAAAATGTGGACAATTCTCTCCAGGAACTTTTAGGGTTTGTTTTGACATCCGCAAAATTTAGAAAATTTTGGGATCCAAAAAAGATATTCTTTCTTTTTAAGGATTAAAGTTTTATAGTTCCTATGTGATGCCAAGTATCTTCCTTCCTAGCAAAATGAAATCCATCAACTTTCCAAGTTAATCCTTTGAATCTAGATAGATTGGGCAAGTGAGGTTCATGCATATAGCAAAGAGTAATATGTGGCTCGTAAAACTCTGCAACAAAAGGTGAACTATATTTGGCAATAACTTCACTTCTATCATTGCTGTCATTAAATCCATCCACGGTGGAATCATGTTCTTCTCGATTATGGTAAGGTTCTAATTTATCAAGAATTTTTTGATGTAATGTTTGAACATTGTTATCTTTACTTACCTTCATAACTACAGCATCTGGATGAAATAATTCTACCATGCCATCTAAAGAAATATTAAAAGGTTCAAATTCGATCTCTTTCAATACATCATACATTCTGCTTTCAAACTTCTTATCAAACCGTCCTACTCTTAAGGTACAATGTAAACCAAGAATGGTATTGTGTCTAATTCTGTTTGCATATTTGTTAGTAAAATCCTCACTAAACTGAATTAATTCTTTTGGCGGTTTAATGTAAGTAATATACTTCATAAATGAAAATTATTTTTGTAATTTAAAAATTTAACCTTAAGAAAATAGAAATAAAAAAATAAAGACTTATGCGGTCGGTTCTTCTTCGGCTGGAGCTTCTTCTTCAGCAGTTTCTTCGGCTGGTGCTTCTTCCTCAGCAGATTCT
>CEPX01052169.1_pt1 | contig 29528 bp, 32 predicted proteins | sample 361361 | NCBI WGS metagenome assembly CEPX01 (sample SAMEA2619974, study PRJEB7988) | marine metagenome | biome: marine biome (ENVO:00000447); feature: mesopelagic zone (ENVO:00000213) & marine oxygen minimum zone (ENVO:01000065); material: "saline water (ENVO:00002010), including plankton...
AAGCTTTATATTTCTTAGTAATATTATGTATGATTTTAAGAAAACAGAAGAAGAAATTTTGAAGTTTTGGAAAAAGAAAAAGATTTATGAAAAATATAAAAAGAAAAATTCCAAAGGTAAAAAGTTCTACATGATGGATGGTCCTCCATATGCTACAGGACATATTCATATGGGAACTGCCTTAAATAAGATCTCAAAAGATATAGCAATGAGGTCAAGAAGAATACAAGGCTTTGATGTGTATGATAGGGCTGGTTATGATACTCACGGAGTTCCAATTGAATTTCAAATTGAAAAAGAAATAGGAAGTAAATCTAAAAAAGATATTGAAAAATATGGTATTAAAAAGTTCATTAATAGATCTAAGGAATTTGCAACAAAATTTATTAGTGTAATGAATAAGGAATTTGAGAATTTAGGGGTGTGGATGGATTTTGAAAAACCCTATTTAACACTCGATAACGATTATGTAGAAGTAATCTGGGATACATTTAAAGAAGCTGATAAAAAGAAACTATTATATCTTGGAAAATACCCTATTCATGTTTGTCCTAGATGTGAAACAGCTGTTGCATATAATGAAATTGAGTATTCTAAACAAGAAGATCTATCAACTTATGTAAAATTCCCAATTAAAGATAAGAAAAATAAATTTTTAGTAATATTTACAACAACCCCCTGGACACTTCCTGGAAATACAGGGATAATTGCTAATCCAGATGAAGAATATGTAGAATTAGAATTAAATAATAAAGAGATTTGGATAGTTTCTAAAAAAAGAGTTAAAGATTTAATGTCTGATATAGGAATTAATTATACTATTAAAAAAACAATTATTGGAAAGAAACTAGAAGGACTAAAATATGTAAATCCTCTATCAAAAAATCTAAATCTAAATATAAAAAATGGATATAAAGTTATTCTTTCTTCTAGATATGTAGATGCAGAGGAAGGTTCAGGACTTGTTCATTGTGCTCCAGGACATGGTAAAGAAGATTATGAGGTTGGTAAAAAATATAATTTAGATATGCCCTCTCCTGTTGGAATAAATGGATTATTAAAAAAAGAAGCAGGAAAATATAGTGATAAGAATACAAAAGTTGTTGTTACAGAAATAATTGAAGATTTAGAAAAAGATAATTTTTTAGCACATAAACATAAGTATTCTCATGATTATCCGTTATGTTGGAGATGTAAATCCTCATTAATTATGATTTCAATGCCTCAATGGTTTTTCAAAATCGATAAAATACAAAAAAAACTTCTTAAATCAAATGAGAAAGTTAATTGGATTCCAAAATATATGGAATTAAGAATGAAAGCATGGCTTGAAGGAATTTCTGATTGGCCAATATCAAGAAATAGATATTGGGGAACTCCTCTTCCAATTTGGGTTTGTGAGAAGTGTGATAATAAAGAAGTTATAGGTTCTATTAAAGAATTAGAAAAAAGATCAGGGAAAAAGATAAAAGAAGTTCATAAACCAGAAATAGATGAGATAATATTCAAATGTAAATGTAATGGAAAAATGAAAAGAGTATCAGAAGTACTTGATGTATGGTTTGATTCAGGAGTTTCAAGTTGGGCAGCATTAGATTATCTTAAAGATAAGAAATTATTTAAAAAATTCTGGCCAGCTGATTTAAATTTAGAAGGAAAAGATCAAGTAAGGGGTTGGTGGAATTCTCAAATGATTTTATCAGAAATAAAATTTGGGAAAAATCCTTTTGAAAATGTATTAGTTCATGGAATGGTTCTTGATTTAGGAAAGAATAAAATGTCTAAATCAAAGGGAAATACAACATCTCCTCAAGAAATAATTGATAAATATGGAAGAGATTTTTTAAGATATTATTTTGCAAAGATATCAAAAGGAGAAGATTTTTCATTTGATGAAAAAGAATTCAAAAAAATAAGGCAATTTTTTGTTGTTTTAGAAAATGTAATAAATTATTCAAGAAATATTAAATCTTCATCTACTGGAAAATTAAAAGAGGAAGATAAATGGATTCTTTCTAGATTTAATTCAACAATAAGAGATGTTACTGACTCATATAATAAATTTAATTTTTCAAGAGTAGTTGAACTTTTTGAAAAGTTTTTATTAATGGATTTGAGTAGAACTTATATTAAGATTATAAGAGAAAGGGAAAATGAAAAAGTTGTAAAAAAGATATTAGAAGAAATAAACTTGGGATTGTTAAAATTAATATCTCCTATTTGTCCTTTTATTACTGAATATTTGTATAAAGAAAATTACAAGAAAGAAGAATCAATACATTTTTCTAATTTACCAAAAATAGATAAGAAAAAGATTAATAATATCTTGGAAACAGAATTTGGACACGCACTTTTAATTATTGAAAAAGGTTTAGCAGAAAGAGATAAAGAACAAATTGGATTAAAATGGCCTCTTGCAAAAGCAATTGTTTTAACTCCTCATCATGCCCTTAATGGAGAGATTCAAGAGATAATTGCCAAACAACTTAATATCAAAAAGATAATAATTAAAAAAGGAAAAGAAATTTCTGTAGAACTTGATACAAAATTAACACCAGAACTAGAATCAGAAGGATATGCTAGAGAAATATCAAGACAAGTACAATCATTCAGGAAAAAATTAGGATTAGAAAAAGAAGATAGAATTGAATTGATACTTTTTATCGAAGATGAATTCAAGAAAATCTTAGAAAAACAAAAAGAATTTATTAAAAATAGGACTAATTCAAAAATATTGAAAATTAACCCCCAAGAGGTTACAACTCTTAAGGAAACATTTAAAAACCAAAATGATTTTAAGATAAGAGATAAGAGAGGTAAAATGGTGATAATAACCACCAATAAGTAATCATTTAATTTTACTCTTCTATCATAATAAACTTTAAAAACAAAAATCCTTAACTAAATATATAAAATGATTGTTAAAGACGAATTTTTAAGTAGGCTAAGAAAGATTTTCGATTTAAATCTTTATGAAGTAAAAGTATGGACTGCCTTATTATCACGTGGCACTTCTACTGCAGGAGAATTAAGTAATATTTCTGATGTACCTAGATCAAGAACATATGATATTTTAGAGAGTTTAGAGAAAAAAGGATTTATTATCATGAAGCTTGGAAAACCAATCAAATTTGTTGCATTAAAACCAGAAGAAGTTGTTGAAAGAGTAAAGAAAAATATGATGAAACATGCTCAAGAAAGAACAAAAAGGCTTGAAAAATTAAAAGGAGATGATGTTTTGCAGGAACTTAGCACTCTTTTTACCCAAGGTATAAAATTTGTAGAGCCTTCTAACTTGTCTGGAAGCTTAAAAGGAAGACAAAACCTATACAATCATCTAGATATGATGATTAGAGATGCTGAGAGTACAATAACAATTGTCACAACAAAAGAAGGATTAAACAGAAAATTTGAAGCATTAATGCCAAGTTTGGAAAAATGTAAAAAAAGAGGAGTAAAGATAAGAATTGCTGCTCCAGTTAATAGTAATAATTTAAAAGTTGCAAAAGATTTTAAAAAAGTTGCAGAAATTAAGAATCTAGAAAAGATGAAAGCAAGATTTGTAATTATAGATTCAAATCAATTGATGTTTATGCTTTTAGATGATGAAAAATTCCACTCAAATTACGATTTAGGTGTTTGGATAAATACTGATTTCTTTGCTCAAACTTTAGAACAACTTTTTGAATTAGCATGGAAAGATATGAAAACAGTTAGATAAATTTCTTATACATATCTCTCAAATTTAGTATAGATATCATTTACTTCTTTGAAAGTTTTATTAGAATTGCGTGCAGTATTTCTTATTGCATCATTTAGATATTTCTCATAAGTATCATTACAATTAATATGTTTTCTAATTTCCATTATACAAAATTCTTTAACAGCCTTTATTATCTGTCTATCTTCATTATTAATAATCTCTAGTTTTACCATAATTACAATTATTAATAGTTTCTTTAAAAGAATTTCTACGTTAAGAATTAGATAAAATTAAAATATAAAATAAAAAAAATTAATTAATGTTTATTGGTTAATTAATGCTAGTACTACTCCTATTACTGTTGTAATCACAACAATATAACCAGCTATTTTTGCAACAATTGCTCCTCCTAACCATCCTGGAAGACCTAGTGTTCCACCAACCATTGCGAAACCAACAGACAGTGATACAATTACACCTGTTAACCATGCTACAAAATTTAAAACTTTTGTTCCTTGTTTAGCCATTCATGCTACCTCCTTTTTATTAATTATATAAGGAATATTTTATTTATATATGTTTTGTTTACATTTCTTCTATTGTTTCTATACCTAAAAGAGATAGTGAATTTTTTAAGACTTGCCTAAATGATTTAACTAATAAAAGTCTAAAAGATTCTTTGGATGAACCAATTACAGGACAAGAATGATAGAACTCATTGAATGTTTGTGCTAATTGATAAGAATAATTTGCAATTAATGATGGATTTAAATTTTTATAAGAATTTAAGACAATATCTGGAAATTCTGAAAGTTTTTTTACTAATTCAATTTCTTTTGATTCTAATTTTAAAGTTTTAGACTTATTTTTTTTATTTTTAACTTTTCTTAAAATAGAACTTGCTCTTGCATAACTATATAGAATGTAAGGTCCGGCATTTCCTTCAAAATTTAATGCTTCATTTAAGTTAAATAAAATAGATTTATTTGGATTATTTTTTAAGATAGCATATTTAATTGCTCCAATTCCAATCTTCTTTGGATCCCCTTTTGTTTTTCTTTTAAAAATTTCTTTTTTAGCTTTGTTAATTGATTTTTTAAGAAAATCTTCTAAAAGTATAACATCTCCTTTTCTAGTAGACATTTTTTTTGATTTTTCTCCTTCACTTAACATTATAAATGAATAATAGATTACTTCGGGGGAATTAAAACCCAAGAGTTTTAGAGTTTCTTTTAATTGTTGAAAGTATAATTTATGATCTTCTCCAAGAATAATTATATTTTTTTCTGCTTTTTTTAATTTTTCAATAGTATAAACAATATCTCTTAAAGGATATAATCCAGTTCCATCAGCTCTTGTTAAAACTAGAACAGGGGATTTCATTTTATTTTCAACAGAAGTTCCTTTTTGATCAAGAACAAATCTTTTATCTTTATCTATAAAAAGTTTTTTTGTTTTTTTTAATTGAGATAAAATCTTTTTTGAAGTATCAAGATATTTAGATTCATAATCAAAAAAATCATAATGTATTTCTAATTCTGATAAAATCTTCTCTTGACCAGTTATACAAATATCTGTAATTTTCTTAAATCTTTTTGTAACTTCTTTATCTTTCTTTTCAAATTTATATAATAATTTGAATACTTTCTTTTCAAGTTCTTTTGAATTTTCAACCTTCTTAGAAATAGATATATATCTCTTAAGCATATCTTTAAATTTTAATTTTTCTGCATTTGCGAGTACAAGCATTGCAATTTGCTTTGAAACATCATTAACATAATAATGAACTTCTGGTTTGAAATTTATAAATCTCAAAATTTTAACTATACTATCTCCAATAATTGCATTTCTTGCTCTTCCAACATGAGGAGATGCATTAGGATTTATACTAGTATGTTCTATTAATGCTTTTTTTCCTTTTCCTAAATTAGTCTTCCCAAAATTGTTCTTTTTATCCAAAATTTCTTTTATAAGATTTTCTGCAAGTTTTGTTCTATTAACAAAAAAGTTAATATATGGACCAGAACTTTCAATTCTTTCAAAATCTTTTGATTTAATTTTTTCTTTTAAGTCTTTTGCAATTTGAATAGGACTTTTTTTAAGTTTCTTAGCTAGAATAAAACAAGGAAAAGCATAATCTCCCATTTCAAGTGATGGAGGAATTTCAATAATATCTTTAATTTCCTCCTTTTTTAGATTAATTTTCTCTTCTTTTAGTATATCTTTTAGTATTCTTGCAACTAATTTTATCATAAACTAAAAAATAAAACAATATTAATAAAGCTTACCAAATCAAACCAATAGATTTATTAATAGTTAATTTCTGAAATAATAATGGAATTAAAAGATACAGACAACCTTGAAAAAGCTCTTAGTGAGAATAAAGAACCTCAAGTGTCAAAAGAAGAAGAAATAGGGATTCATAAAGGAGCTTTAAGCACTTTAAATAATGAGAGAGCCGAATTATTCAAAATGATGCAAAATGTAGAAGTAATAATGCAAGCTCATATTAAAAGACTTGAAGAATTAGGTGTTAAAATAGAAACTCAAAAGAAATAATTATTTTAATAAATCAAAAACATAATCATTAGTTCCATCAGGATTTATCTTTATTTTTAGATCATATTGATTATTTCTGATAAATTCGCATGTTTTTATATATTCGGCACTAGGGCTACTACTTAATATATATCTCTTATAAACTTCTTCCCCGCCAATAATAATAAATATTCTATTTTCCTTCTCATCTAACTTAACTTCTAGATTTCCAATAACTTTTAATCTATCTTTATCTATTTCAAATACTTCCTTTTTATCCATAAAATTCTATAGAATTAGATTTTAAGTAAATTCTTGTGTTATAATATATACCTTATCTAGCACTATCAGCTTGTTTTTCAGCTTCATTTTTTTTTCTTAATGCAAAACTTTCCCCATTTCCATCATGAGCCATAATGATTTCCTCAGCTAATCCTTGGACAATTGTTTTTTTCTTATTAAAGGCCTTATCTGATGCACCATGAGTAATATTTCTTAAAGCTAGATTAATTCTTCTTAAAGGAGAAACATCAACAGCCTGAGGATATCTTGCACCACCATATTCGATAACAGTTATTTCATCTCTTGGAGCAGCATTTTCAATAGCTTTAACTAAGACTTGAATAGGATTTTTTTGTAATTTTTTTTCTATTAGTTTAAAAGCATCTAGGACAATTTTCATATTCTTTGAATATTTTCCAGTAGATCTTCCTAAAATAATTTTATGTTTTTTACCTCTATGTCCTGCAACAGAAAGTTTATTCATTAATCTTTCAACAATATTAACTTTCATTTGTCCTAATTTTTGAACATTTCTTCCATGACTTTTTAATATTAATTTTGGATGAAGATTTATTGCTGATTTTAATCCAGGATCTTCTATATTTACTTCATTTAAATCATAAAGATCAAATATCTTAAATTGGGGTAATGTTTTTTGTTCTGTCATTTTATCTTCTACCTTTTTCTATTTTGCCTCTAACTAATCTATGTAAAGGCTGATCATTTACTTTAATTACTTGAAATCTAACACCAGGAATATCTCCCTTACTTCTTCCTTGTTTTCCACCAATTCTTTCAATCATTACTTCATCGTGTTCATCAATAAATTTTTGTGCAAGGTTTCCAGGAATAAATGCTGTTACTTGTTTTCCATTTTTTGTTAATTGAATTCTACAACATTTACGCATTGCTGAATTAGGTTGTTTTGCTTCTTTTTGGACTTTTTGTAAAACAATTCCTTTAGCTTGATTAGCTCCTTTTAATGGATCAGATTTAGCATAAAGATTCAGAGTTCTAACTTTATATTTTCTGCTTTTCCATCGGAATTTTCTTCTATTTTTTATTTGTTTTTGAGCATTTCTTAGTCCCATAATTATTGTTGATAAAATTAGTTTTTAAATATTGTTATTAGTAATTACAAGAAATAAGCTTCTTATTTATCAATTACTTATTATTTTTGTATTTTTTATCCAATGCAATTCTTCATTTCCGTTTGGTCCGTCTTCTTCTAAGTCTTTCCATGTCTCTTGAGCTTTATTTATATTAGGATTATAATTTATTAAATAAAAAAGTGGATGCTTTCTCCATTCATATAAATTTCTTTTCCTTGTTAATGTTGAAACAAAATGATTTTTAGATTTACTATAAAACAATCTCTGTTTTAGACCAACATTATTATAAAAACTCAATTCCTTTATTAATCTACAATCATCTCCCATTACTGATATAAGAGTTTTATTCCTAATAGAGCTAGGTCCATTTTTTTTGGTTCTGATGTTTTTATTCTGTTGTATATATTTTATTCCTTGAGGAAATGATTCTAATTTGTTTTCTGATTCAGAAGCATATGAATTAACTCCTATTAATGTGAGGTATCCAGTTAAGAATATTTTAAGAATTGTATTTTTCATTTTTTAGAGGAATTAAATGTTTCGTTTATCCATAATGGTGTAGTATCTTTATGGCTATTACAAGTTAGTTGTCCTTTTAAAGTTAACTAGATTTCTGGCTTTGCACATAAAGTCAAACCTCTTTATGAAATCTTAGATTTTTGAATAAAAAGTCCCAACAGTGTATATAATTAAATAATTCTTAATTCTTTTCCAAAAAAATCTTTAGAAATCTTTTGTAATTCAAATAGTCTTCTTTTATTTCTTCCGATTAATGCAGCTTTACTTTGACTTCCTGCATTGATTATTATTCCTTCATCTTTAATCTCTAAATCTTTAAATTTAATAGGACTAATAATATTTGATATAAACTCTTTTACTTCTAGAATTCCCTGAGGATTAGGAATAACTTTTACTTTCTTCCCTATAATACTCCTTATCTCCTTTACATTTCTTCCACCCTCACCAATAGACCTTGAAACTAATTGTTGAGGAACACAAAATATTATTGCTTCATTATACTTAAAACAGAATCTTGTACTTATTCTAGTAATTCTTTCAAATAAATTAAGATACCTCATATCTTGCATATTAATAGTGTTTCCCATCTTAAAAGTTTTAGATATATCTGTTTTATAAATTTATTGTTACTTAAGGAATTACTTATTAACTCTTTCAACAACTTTACTTTTAGCTAGTTTCTTATCAGCTTCTTTTTTTATTAATGGTCCAATAATTTTTACAAGAAGTCCTGGAAGACCAGTACCAATTGGAACTGGTTGATTCAAAATTATGTTTTCTATAACGCTTGTTAATTTATCTTTTCCACCTTTTATAGAAGCATTAACAAATTGTTTATCAGGAGTTTCAAATGTTGCTCTTGCAAGTATTGATTCTTTTTGAGCAATAATTCCCATTCTTGTAATTCCTTTTATCTCTCCAGTATTAGTCATTGCGTCAGATACTAATTCAAGATGTCTTATGTTTATATCTAATCCTTGAGTATTAATTACCTTTTTTATTTCATCAATTATTAAATTTCTTGCTGCTTCAATTCCAAATACTCCTGCAACCTCATATAAATCATTTGAAATTAGCTTATTTTTATTTACTTCTTTTAATTCAATCATCTTTTTTAGGTTTGTTCCGAGAGTCATAATAATAAAATCTCTTTCTCTTTTAACAATTAAGATTTGTTTTATTCCTTTAACTCCAGAAATTATTGTTTCTTTAAGTTTTTCTTTTAGTTTATATATTTCTTTAAAACTTAATTCATCTGCATTTAATATTATTGAATTATCCTTTTCTTTTGCTTTAAATCCTAAATCATTAAGTTTCTCAACTACTTTTTTAATTGACGTATGAGTTTGTCTTAATCCTTCTCTATTAATTTTTATTTCTATTCTTTTATCAGTAAAATTTAAATTAACTTCTGATGCAATCTCTTTTATTGTAACTTCTTTTATCTTTTCAGCAAAAACCTTTGCATCTTTTTCATTATTATAATCTTTTTCTAGATATATTTCCATTTTAGGAGATGATGGTTTTTTTCTAGCATCAAAAATTTCGATTAATCTAGGAAGCCCCATTGTTACTTGCATTTCAGCTACACCTGCAAAATGAAATGTTCTTAAAACCATTTGTGTTGAAGGTTCACCAAAAGATTGAGCAGTAATTAGACCAATTGCTTCTCCAGATGATAATTTTTTACCAGTATGAAGTTCTGAAACATCTAATCCATCACTACTATACTTAAATTGTATAATATTATTATTACTATCTCTTACTGTTCCATCATATTCCATTTTTATATCTTGCAATGCATTTGCAAGTCTTCTATATAAATAACCTGATTTTGGAGTTCTTAATGCAGTATCCATAAGAGTTGATCTTCCAGTTATAGATCCAAAAAAGAATTCATCAGGTCTTAAGCCTTTCATAAAAGAATTATCAATAAAACCTCTAGATCTAGGGGATAATTCTCCTTTCTTAAAAAATGATAAAGTTCTATTGTTGTATCCAATATCAATTCGTTTACTATCTAAATCCTGTTGACCAACAAAACAAGCTATTTGAGTAATATTTAAGATATTTCCTCCTCCTCCAGACATAATCATATGATTTACTGGATTATTTTTAGGAAATTCTTTTTTTACTATTTCTCCTACTTTTGTTCTTACTTCATTTAAAACTTGAAGTATTCTTATTTCCCTTGATTCTTCTTTTGTTTTACCAGGAATTATATCAAGTTCATTTTTATTATATGATTCTATTATTTCACTAGTTTTATCTTTTGCTTTTTTAATGATTTCATCTCCAGTATTAATTACACTTTCATCTAAATTAAGATCTTCAACAGAAATTGTTATTCCTCTATCAGTTAGGTAATTTTTTCCTAAATTAAAAACTTTTCTTATAATATCTATTGTTTTATCTCGTCCAACTAGTTTATCTAATCTTTTAATTAATTCTCCATCTTCTTGTCCAAAACTAGTTTTATCTATATTACCTTTTATTACTTTTCCATCCTTAATAGTAATTGAACTATTTGAAAAATTAATATTTGGAAATATTTGAGAGAATACTTCTGTTCCAGAAATTGTTTTTTTTGATGTTGGTGAATCAATATCTGATTGATAAGTTATTTGATTTATATAATCTGCAGGAAAATTTTCAAGACCAAGAAGATAGTTTCCAGTAATTGCATCTGCAGCACATCCTAGAAGATTTGTATTATTTTTTGGCGATATTAAATTTCTTTTAACATCAAGAAGTATTTTTGCTTCTGCTCTTGCTTCTTCTGTTTGAGGAGAGTGTATATTCATTTCATCACCATCAAAATCAGCATTATATGGAAATGTAACTGCAGGATGTAATCTAAATGTTCTTCCTGGTAGAACTTTTACAAAATGACTCATTAAACTTCCTCTATGTAAACTTGGATGTCTATTAAATAAAACAATATCTCCATCTTGCAATTGTCTTTCAATTTTATATCCTGGGACTAATTCATTTATTATTTCTTCTTTAAGTTCAGGAGTTATTTTTTTTCTTTTTCCATCAGGTCTTATTACATAATTTGCTCCAGGATAAACCTCTGCTTTTTCTACTAATTTTTTAATTTTTTCAATATTTAAATCATTTACAGTTTCAGAAACTGTTACTATCTTTGCAATTTCATAAGGAATACCAACTTCATTAAGTCCAATTGAAGGATCAGGAGAAATAACAGTTCTACCAGAAAAATTTACTCTTTTACCAGCTAGGTTTTTTCTAATTCTTCCTTCTTTACCTTTTATTCTTTCTGTAATTGTTTTTAATGGTTGTCCACTTCTATGTCTTGCAGGAGGAATTCTTGCAACAGTATTATCAAAAAAAGTTGTAACATGAAATTGTAATAAATCCCATAAGTCTTCTATTATTACTTCAGGTGCACCTGCATTTAAATTTTCCCAAAGTCTTTGATTAGCTCTTATAATATCAGAAAGTTTGTGTGTTAAATCATCTTCACTTCTTTCTCCTGATTCTAAAATAATACTCGGTCTTATTGTTACAGATGGAACTAATAATATTGTTAGAACAGCCCATTCTGGTCTAGCACTTGCAGGATCTACTCCTATCTTTTTTAGTTCTTCATCAGGAATATTTACTAACATCTCTCTAATTTTTGTAGGAAATAATCTCTTTTTTCCTATATGGAAATTTGTTGGCTTATCTAGTTTAACTTTTTCATGAGCAATTTTACAATGAGGACATTTTTTAGCATCTTTTGCTTTTTTAGCTCTTTGAGTTAGAGAATATTTTGATAAGTCTTTATCATCAATTAATAATTTTTTACAATCATGACAGAAACATCTTAATCCCATCTCAATTAATGGAACATATTTTAAGTGAATTATAGATCTTGCTAGATCAATTCTTCCAGGATGACCTAAACATTCTTTTAATCGTCCTCCACAAGTTCTACATCTAACTCCAGGATCAATTGCTCCTAATCTTAAATCCATTAATCCGCCATCTACTGGATATCCATCTATATCATAAAGTTCAGGTGTTACTATTTTTGCAGTTGAAACTTTTTTAATCTGTTCAGGACTAAATAAAGAAAAACCTACTTCTGCAATTTTCTTTTTTATTGGTTTATTTTGCATTTTAATGATATTTATTGTCTTTTATTTTATCTCCCATACAATGGGCATAACATTCCTTGGATTTTTGTAATGGATCTATTCCCATTATTCTTGCATAAGCTACATCACATTCATTAATATTTTCACAAGTAGTTCCAATTATTATCTTTATTTCTATTCCTTCATCGAATAATTTTACCTTATTTTCTATTTTCTCCATTTTATTCATATTTATTTTTTAATTTAAAATTTGAATGAATATGTAATCCTTGTAATTCTTCTAGTAATAATTTAAATGCATATGAAACCTCAATAGGTTCTGTGTCTTCACTATTACACTCAGGACATACAATTTTACCTCTTATATTATCATCTATTGCTATTGCTCCGCATTTTGAACAGATATTTAACTCAACTTTATCAGAACTATATCTTTCTTTTAATAATAATGATGCTCCATGTGCAACTAATGCTTGTTGTTCCATTTCACCTAATCTTAATGCTCCTCCACGTGATCTTCCTTCTACAGGTTGTCTTGTAAGCAAAGTAATTTTTCCAGATGCTCTTCCATGAATAAGACCTTTTACCATTCTTTTTAATTTTAGATAATAAAGATTTCCAATGAATATTTTTGATACCATCTTCTTTCCAGTAACTCCATTATACATTGTTTCTTTTCCATCAAATCTGAATCCCATATCTTTTAGTTGTCCTTCTAATTCTTTTTTAGTTTCTCCAGAAAATGAAGTTCCATCAATTACTTCTCCTCTTACACATCCTACTTTTCCTGCAAGTAATTCAAGTAAATATCCAACAGTCATACGACTTGGCAATCCGTGTGGATTGAAAATTATATCTGGTTTAATTCCACGTGCTGTAAAAGGAACATCTTCTTCAGGAATAATTGCACCAATTATTCCTTTTTGACCATGAGCTGTTGCATATTTATCTCCTAATTCTGGAATTCTTTGATCTCTTGTTCTAATTTGAATAATTTTATTTCCTTCACTATCTTTTGTAATAAAAATCGCATCAACAATACCTTTTTCTTCTTGTCTCATTGTTACACTAGATTCTTTTTTTGTTCTAACTGATATTTCTCTTGCTTCTGATAAAAATTTTGGAGGAGACATTTTTCCTATAAGAACTTCTCCTTCACTAATTTCTGCTTCAGGATAAACAATTCCATCTTCTTCTAAAAATCTATAACTTGATTCCATTTTATATCCAGATGTATCTTTTTCAGGAATTGCAATTTTATCTTTTAATCCACCAGAATAATTCATTTCAATAGATGAATATGGTCTAAAAAAGTAACTTCTACCAACACCTCTTTCTAGACTTCCTTTATTAAATACTAAAGCATCTTCCATATTATATCCTTCATGAGTCATAATTGCAACTATTAAATTTTGTCCAGCAGGATAAGTGTTTAATGTATCATAAACAAAACTTCTTACAATTGGTTTTTGAGGATATTCTAGAATACTTGCACTGGTATCAAGTCTACAAAAATAATTTGCAACATATAATCCTAAAGCTTGTTTTTGCGTTTTACTTCCTCTATTTAATCTTGAACTTTGATCGTGATTTCCATATGGAACTAAACTTGTTATAACTCCAAATAAATCTATAGAATCAATTTCAAGATGAGAATGCTCTTGAGTTAATTCTTCCTTGTATAATCCAACTAGAGAATTTTCTTCTTCAGATGCATCAAGGTATTCTATTACTTTTTGTTTTATTAAGTCATCCCAAGTTATTTCATTTTGTTCTAATTGAATTAAATGTTCATTTTTTAGTTTTGATATTCCATTCTCAACAATTATTAAAGGTCTTAATACTCTTCCTGGTTCTGTAAAAATTGAAACTATCCCAAAATCAGGATCATTTCTAATATTCATTTCTGTTGGTAATCTAGAATCCCTTCTTTTTTCTTTTATTGTTTTTACAAATTCCTCTGGATTATTTATATCTCCAATAAATCTTCCATTAAGAAATACATCAGTATTACTTGTTTCTTCTTTATCAAGTCCTTCTGCTTCTAAATCTTTTATAAATTTATTTTCATCTAAATTTACTCTTGTTGATACTTTAGATAAAATTGCTAGATTTTTACGTAGTCCAATTTCTGTTCCTTCTGGTGTTTCTATAGGACAAAATCTTCCATAATGAGTTGGGTGAAGAGTTCTTGCTAAGAAATTTTCTTGATCACTAGGTAACATACTTGAAACTCTTTGTAATTGAGAGATAGTTGCAAGATAATTTGTTTTATCCATATTCTGAGTAACTCCTGATCTTTCACCTGTCCAACTTCCAGTTGCAATTGCTGATTCCACCCTATGTGAAAATAAAGTAGATTTTGCAATTGTTTTAATTGAAAAGAATTTTTTTCTTTTAGTTGATTTTTGTAATGAATATAATATATCTCTAATTAATATTCCTAAGTTAACTCTAAATAAGTTAGCAAGTAAATCTCCTGAAAGTCTTACTCTTTTATTTGCATAATGATCTTTATCTGTTCTTAATTTAGGATTTTCTTTTGCAATTAAAAATTGTTTTATTAATTTACATAAAGTTACTGCTTTTTTAATTCTAGATTCTTTTTTTTGCCCAATATGAGGAAATAAATAAGAATCAATTCTTTGTTTTACTCTATCTAAGATTTCTTTTTTTGTTCCTTGTAAAGATGTTTTTTCTGCAATTTCCATTATTGCATCTTCTTGCGAAGATATATTTACAAACTCATAAAGATTAACAATAACACTATCTGTTTCTTTACCAATATATTTTGAAATATCTGATTCTTTTATTAAGCCTAATGCTTTTAGAATTAATACTGCAGGGATATCTTTAAATCTACTAAAAGAAAGATCAAATATTCCTTCTTTATTTTCTGTAATTATTGTAGGTATTCTATATGTTCCTTTTGATGAAAATACTCTTAAATTTAAATTTCCTTTAGAATCATTTTCAATAAATGGTTGATTTTCTGCCAAGTCTTCTGCCATTACCATTACTCTTTCGTTTCCATTAACAATAAAATATCCTCCTGTATCAAGTGAGTCACTATAATTTTTAATTAAGTCTTCTTTTGACATATTATGAGTATTACATACTTTACTTTTTACCATTATAGGAACTCTTCCAATTTCTACAACTTCTGAATCTACTTGCTCGTCTTTTCTTACAGTTAATTCGAGGGTTATAGGAGCAGAATAAGTAAGATTTCTTAATCGTGCTTCATATGGTAAAATAGGAGAAGAACTTCCATCAGCTTCAGTAATTTTTGGAATTCCTACTTTTATTTTTCCAAGATTTATTTCAAATTCTTCATTATTAATTGTTTCTGATATTTCATCAACAATTTCCTGTATTCTTTTGTCAATAAAATTATTAAAAGAAGTAATATTTGACTCAATTAATGAATGCTCTGCTAGATATTTCTTTACAATTAAGTGTTTATTATCTTTCATATTTAATTCGTTTAGACTACAACTCTATAATGAATGCTATCTTTATCTTCTACTTTTCTTTCTATTTTGATTATATCCCCAACATTACATCCTTCAGGTAATACTGGATCAGATGATAATATCTTTGGTAATTGGGTTTTAGAAATATTTAAGCTTGATAATAGTTTTTCAGACTCTTTTTCATTGAGTTTAAAGTGTTTTGGTTGTAGAATATGCATTTTTATGATTAATTTATGAAGAATGTTAGAGATTTATCTGGAGACTTTAACAACTTCTTAATAATGAAAAATAGTTAAATTTGGTTTAAAAGGTTTTCGGTTTTCCAGGCATTTTTATGAGTAAATGCAAGTTTGTTTATCCTTTATACTTTTCAAGAAACTCTTGTAATTTCGCATCAGACGTTAGGATATGGCCTTTGAGAGGAGATTTGAAAATAAAACTTGTTGGCCTTCTTTTATTGCCTGTGCAAAGCTTATATTGAATAGAATATTGTAATATATTATCTCTAATTTCTGTAACTTCCCAAAAATTAGTGGCTTCTAAATCCTTGATTAATTTATGAGTTTTTTTATTAATTAATTCATTAAATTTAGTCAAGGCTTCTATTCCTGGTTTGTATTTTTTATGTTCTGCTTTTTCTTCTTTACTAAATAAACTTGCAAGATTGTACGTCTTTCCATAGGGTTCCATAAAATTTTAGTAGACGGATACTTTATAAATATTTATATAAAACAAAGAATGGCCCCGAAGGGATTTGAACCCTCGACACCTGGATTAAAAGTCCAGTGCTCTGCCAGGCTGAGCTACGGAGCCATAAATCTTACTAGAAGTATTATTTTATAAACTTATTTAATTTTTCTTCAAATTCCTCACTTGACATTGAACCTACAAATTGCTCAATTTCTTTTCCATTTTTAAGTAAAACAAAGTTTGGAATAGAACTAACATTAAATTTACCTGCAAGTTCTGAATTATCATCAACATTAACTTTTCCAAATTTTATCTTTCCTTTGAATTTTTCACTTAATTCGTCCATTAAAGGATCCATCATTAAACAAGGCATACACCATTCTGCAAAAAAATCAATTAAAACAATTCCATCTTTTGTAAAATCTTCAAATCCTGATTTACTTAATTCAGTAATTTTATCTTTATTTCCCATTTTGTTTAAGAATTAATAAGATTTATAAAAGTTTTTATTGAAATTAATTTGTATATTTATATAGCTTTATTTAACATCTCTTTTTTTGTTTTTGTATGCAATTCTTTATTATAATCTCTCATATTAGTTATATGATTACAATATTCTTTTTCAGTACAAAATCCAGTACTACATTTTGGTTGTAGAAAATATTTTAGCTCTGGTATTGTTTTTGCAATTAAATTTCTTTTCTTCCAAGAAGTCATATATCTTTCAGGTTCACATTCACTACATAATCTCAATGGCAATTCTAAATCAATCATATTTACCAAGTCATAATTTTCTATATTCCTTAATCTTATATTTCTTGGAATCATAAATGCCGCATCTCTTAATGAAATATCTTCATTTACTAATTTATCATAAAATATTAATTGTCTTGCAGTATGATAAATATAAGGAACTAATAATTTAGAATGTTTTTTTAATTTTTTATCAACAACAATAATCTTTTCAATTTTATCTAAAGGAAGATTCTTATCCTCCGAATTTTTATAAGCTTCCTCTATTTGTTGCCAAAATTCTTTTATTCCATTTGATGCTCTTTTTGCAGCAGAATATATTGATTCAACATTTTGTCTTAATGTAGCATGTCTTTTTTGTTCAGACCAAACTCTAAATGATAAACTATCTAAGATTGTCACTCTTACAGCTTCATTATATTCTCCTGTAAGATCTCTTGTTGCCAACATACATTTTATAGATGCTTTTGCAATTTCTTTAGGATCTGTAATTTTTCTTGTTTGTTCAAGAACATCTTTAAGATTTTTTAGACTTTTTTTAAAACCATTAGTTAAATTAATATTTGAATCTATTAATTGAGGTTTTGTTAAAATATTTAATTTTTCTGCTAATTCTGAAGGATAATTTGGAAGGTTGGGATCTTTGAATACATTATAATGAAAATATGTGCCTCTGGGAACTTCTATTCTTTGTTTATACATTATTCCAAGTCCATTTTCTTTTGTAATATCAGAAAATCTTTTAACTAATGTATGAATTTCTCTTGGTAAAAATGGTCCATTAGGATTTATTTCATCTTGTTTAACTTCAAAAGCTAATGTAGCCATCGTGTCTAATGGAAGAACTATAAATAAATCAGCAGGATTATTATAAGATAAAGCTTTGTTAAAAGATTCAATACCATCTAATCTTCCAAATTTTTCTTTGAAAGATTTACTTTCTTTAAATGCTGCTCTTGAAATTTCTAAGTATTCTTTAAGAAGAACATCTCTTTTTGCAATAGTTGTTGGAATTACAATATCTTCTTCTCCTACACTTCTTCTTCGTCCACTAGTAACTAAAGACCTTGAAGCAACTAATCCTGTTAAAGCAGAATCAATCATCTTTGTTCCTTGTAACCCCAAGGTTACTCCTGCAAGACCTCCCATAGAATGACCTCTTCCAATTCCTGTTGCTGTTTTATTAAAAATAGCATCCTTAAGATCTGATTTATCTGGATTTTCTATATATTCTAAAAGTTCTTCTTCTAATCCAATAAAATTCATTCCTCTTGCAACTAATGATTGACGAAAAGAAATAATTTCATCTCCACCCAAAAAATCCCTCTCAAATTCTTTTAGAAAATATTTTTTAAGTTTTTCATTTTTAATTACTATCTCTGGGAATCTACCAAGAGTTGTAACATTTAAATCATTATCAGTAATATATGTTTTATCATCATATTTTAATCTCATTCAAGTTAGAAATATCTTTTTTTTATAAAGATAATTATGGTTAGATATATATTATTTAATTCTGCAATTCTTCCTCGCCCTGACTCGTAGTTCTTCCACTTTGATGCTGTCCTGAATAAGCTCTTTTTATTTCGCCAATTACCGGTTCAAAAACTATTTTAAACATTCTTGAACCTAATTCAAGAGTAAACTTCTTTCCTCCAGCATTATATAGTCCAAAAGTTAATGAACCTTTATATCCTGGATTAGTTATTGAAGGTACTAAAATTACTCCTCCTCTAAATAAAGATGTTCTTGGATATATATTTGGCATTAAATATCTTGGTGGAAGATCTTTTTCATATTTAACTTTTTCTGATGGACAATTAATTTTCTCAATTGTTCCTACCAAAAAATAATCTCCCGGTTTCATAGTTACTTCTTTTTCACCATCTTTTTTTATGTCTGCAATTACTTCTGTCTTTGGGGAGTATCTCTTCTTTACACCTAAATAACTATCTCCAACAATTTTAGCAATTTTTCCAACTCTTAATTCTAACTCAACCCCTTCGGGATTTTCTAATTCTCTTTTACAAAGACCATCAATTAAATTATGTTCTTTATTCAATTCTAAAACTTTCAAGGCAGATAATGGCATTTTAATTTATGAAATTTTTAATTTTTCTAAAATTTTATTTAATTTAGAATATAATTCATCTAAATTTCCTATATTATTAATTCTGTAATCAGATTGTTTTATACATTCTCCTACCTCTTGTCCATTCTTATTATTTGATCTTAAATCTCTTTTATCCATTTCTAAGAAATCTTTCCATGTCTTTATATCACTATGTCTATTTCTCTTTCTCATTCTTTCATATCTTAATACTTGTAGAGAATCAATTGCAATTAAAGTAAAATTTTCTAACCCTCTAAAATATTTTATTTCTCCAGTATTTCTAATTCCATCTATTACAAAATTCTTATTTTCTGAATTAATATATAGATTTTTTATTGTAATTTCTGCTAAAACACCCTTTCCATGTTTCTCTCTTAATTCATCTCCAATATCTTGTAAATCTTTAATAGTATAATTCTCTAGATTTCTTCTTTTAGCTTCTTCTCTAACTCTATCTGATAATGAAGAATAAATAAAACCTTTTTGTTTTAGAATTTTAGAAACCTCTCCTTTTCCAGAAGCCTTAGATCCTGTTAATCCTATTATCATCTTTATTCTCCACATCCTTTTGGATCAATCCAATCACATTCTGGACATATCTCATTACAATGACCTTTTTTAATTGTTTGAGTCCCACATAAAGCACAAAAACCACCTTTTTCTTCTTCAGATAATTCTTCTAGATTATTTTGTTTGTTATCATCAACAACTTTTGTTTTAATTTTGTCTTTTTTATTATCTAAGAATTCTTTTTCAAGATAATGAAATATATAATCTGTAACAGAATCTGCTACTTTTATATCTGGATGTCCCTCATATACTAATCCCTTTGGTTCAAATTTTTGATGTCTAAATTTTTTGCTAAGTGTTTCTAATGGAACACCATATTGAAGAGCCATTGAAGTAAGAATACCAATACCATCCATAAGTCCTCCAACAGTACTTCCTTCTTTACTCATGTTTATAAAAACTTCTCCTGGATTTCCATCAGGATATTTTCCAACTGTTAAATACCCCTCATGTTCAGCAATATCAAATTTATGAACTATTGCTCCTCTTGTTTTTGGAAGTTTTTTTCTTATTGGTTTTAATGTTTCTTTCTTTGAGAAACTTAATGGTTGCATTTTTTTACTTCCATCTCTATATAATACAACTGATTTAAGACCTAATTTCCATGCATGCATATATACATTTTCTATTTCTTCAATTGTTGCTTCTTCTGGTAAATTAACTGTCTTAGATATTGCTCCTGATATAAATGGTTGAACCGCAGCCATCATCTCCAAATGACCTTGATAGGAAATTGTTCTTTTTCCATTTTTAGGTTTATTTGCGCAATCAAATACTGCAAGATGTTTATCTTTTAAATTAGGTGCTCCTTCAATTGTATTATTTTGATTAATATAATTAGTAATACTATCTATTTCTTTATCATTGTATCTTAATTTCTTTAAAGCTAGTTTTACAGTATTATTAGTTAATCTAAGAGTTCCTCCATCTGAAAGAAGTTTTGTTTGAACTAAACCTATTTCTGGTTCAACTCCTTTTGTATCACAATCCATCATAAATCCAATTGTTCCTGTAGGAGCTAGAACAGTTGCTTGAGCATTTCTAAACCCATATTTCTTTCCTTTTTCAATAACATTATCCCAAGTTTTTTTAGCTTCATCAAGTATATTTTCTAATCCTTTTGGAATTTTCTTTCTGTTAATTTTCTTTAATGCATTTTTATGCATCTCCATTACTTTTAACATAGGTTTTTTGTTTTTCTCAAATTCTTGAAATGTCCCTATTTTATTAGCCATCTCAGTAGAAGTTTCATAAACTTTTCCTGTAAGTAAAGCAGTTATTGCTCCAGCAATTGATCTTGCTTCATCAGAATCATATGGTAGTCCTAAAGCCATAACTAATGAACCTAAATTAGCATAACCCATTCCAAGAGGTCTAAATTTATGAGAGTTTTCTGCAATATCTTTTGTTGGATAACTAGAATTATCAATTTCTAAATCCTGAGCAATAGCTGTTGTTCTTACTGCATTATTAAATCCTTCAATATCAAATGTTCCATCTTTGTTTAAAAATTTTAGTAAATTTTGTGAAGCAAGATTGCATGAAGAATCATCAATAAATGAATATTCGCTACATGGATTAGTTGCATTTTGCCTTTCAGAATTTGGACAAGTATGCCAATCATTCATAATATCATCAAATTGCATTCCAGGATCTCCACAAAAGTGCGTTCCTTCTGCAATTTTTCTTAATAATTCTTTTGCTTTGTATTTTGGCATCTTATTATTCATATTTTTACTATGAACTGGAGTAGTCTGCCATTCTTTATCATTTTTAACAGCCTCCATAAATTTATCACTAGCTCTTATAGAAATATTTGTATTTTGAAAAGCAACAGTATCTAATGCATTTCTAGGATTTACTCCATTATTTATTAGGATATGGGCTTTTTCTTCTTCTTTTCTTTTAGATTCTATAAATTCATAAATATCAGGATGATTTATCTTTAAACTATTCATTTTTGCAGCTCTTCTTGTTTTTCCACCAGATTTTACAATTCCTGCAACTTTATCATAAAATTCCCAATAAGCTAAAGGGCCCGAAGGTTTTCCTCCACCAGATAATTTTTCTCTTGAAGATCTTAGTGTTGAAAGATCTGTTCCTGTTCCGGATCCATATTTAAATAACATAGCTTCATTTACTGCAAGTTGCATTATACCTTCCATTGTATCATTAACATGTTGAATAAAACAAGCAGAAGTTTGAGGATATTCTTTTTCTCTTCCTTTTGGCATTCTTATAACCTTATTTTTATCTTTGACTATATATGCTTCTCTTTGATCATAACTTTTTTCTTTTTCAATTCTATGAATTCCTACGTTGAACCATACTGGTGAATTAAATGCCATTCTTTGATCTAATGCTAAATACGTAAGTTCATCTTCAAATATATCTGCTTCTTTTTTTGAATCAAAATATTTTTGTTTTAAAGCCCAATCTTTAAAGGTTGTAGCTACTCTTTTAGTAAGTTGTTTTGCAGAATATTCTCTTTTTGGTGTTTCTTGTTCTCCATAGAAATATTTTGATCCAACTATTTTTCTTGCTAGATGACTCCATCCAGAAGGAAATTCAACATCTTTTTGAGTAAATAATGTTTTTCCCTCGTCATCAGTTATATTAATATTACTTTTCTCCCACTTAAAACAATCTATTGGTTTTCTTTTTTCATCTGTAAAATATCTTTTATATTTCATCTTAAAAACTCTTTTTTAAAATTCCTATTAATTAAAATTTTTGAATACTATTTAAAGATTTATATAAATAAAGATACAAAATAAGATTATTTCAAATTATCAAGCCAACCGATCTCTTTATTTATCCTTTTTTTAAACAATTTTCCAACATTTGCCTGATTTTTTGCCTGATGATATTTAAAATACATATAATCACCCATAATTCCTATAATTTCTATTTTCCCTGTTTTATGAGACATCATATATTTGAATCTCTTACCAAGACCGCTAAGTTGTTTTTTTGCTTCTTCAACAATTTTAATACCATCATACAATGTAACTTGAAAATGATTTTTAACTCTTTTAACAGGTCTACATTGAAAAATATAATATGGATTTACACCAATACTTGTAAGTTTATTCATAAGTTTTGAAAGTATCTCTGGATTATCATTTACTCCTTTAAGTAATACTGTTTGATTTTTTACAATAACTCCTGATTTTATAAATTTACTCACAGCCTCAGTTGATTTTTTAGTAATCTCTTTAGGATGATTAAAATGAGTGATAATATATATTTGTTTATTTTTAGAATATTTTTTAAAAACTTCTAAAAGTTTTTTATCTTTAATAATTCTATCCGGAAATACAACAGGAATTTTACTTCCAAATCTAATATACCTTATATGAGGAATTGAAAACAATAATTTTATTACTTTTTCTATTACTTCTGTTGGTTGTATTAAAGAATCTCCCCCGCTGATAAGAACATTATCTATTTCTTTATGTTTCTTAATATAATCTGTCGCATCATTAACCCTTTTTAATATTTCTTTTGTTTGTAATCCCACAAGTCTTTTTCTAAAACAATATCTACAATAAGCTGCACATCTATTTGTTAGTAGCATTAATGCTGTTTGAGGATATTTATGTTGTAACCCTACTGTTTTTGTATTTTCACTTTCTCCACTAGTATCATAGTCTCCAGAGAGATCCATTTCTTCAACAGAGGGAACAATCATTTTCTTAATTGGGTCGTTTTTATCATTCTTATCTATTAAAGAAAGATAATATTTTGTAATTTCTATTGGATGGATTTTTACAACTTTTTCAAGAACAATCTCTTCTTTTTTTGGAATAGAGATATATCTTTTAAGCTGTTTAATACTAGATATTCCATTAATTAATATCCCTTCACCCATAAAAATCTAAAAAAATTACTATTTAAGAAGCTATCTGTTTCCAAAAAATAAGGCAAAACCTTTATAAAGGAATTTTCTGAAAATCCACTATAAAAACATTTAAAAAGATATATGAATAATATTTCATATGAAATCATGTTCATCAAATACCTATCATTTATTTTTTAGAAATCTTGCAAATCCTTTGAGAATAGATATAATCTCCTTACTAAAAGAAAAAACAATGTCTGTAACAGAACTCTCAAAAAAATTAAATTTAGAACAAAGTAAAATATCACATGCACTTTCATCAATGAAGAATTGCAATGTTGTTGAATCAAAACAAAATGGAAAGCAAAGAATTTATTCTTTAAATAAAAAGACAATTACTCCAATTCTTAAGATAATAGACAAGCATAAATGCAGATTCTGTAAAGAGGAAATAAAATGAAACAAATATATTTTGATAATGCTGCAACAACAAGAGTTGATTCTAAAGTAATAGATGCAATGCTTCCTTATTTTAAAGATAAATTTGGAAATGCATCTTCTCAACATTTTAAGGGAAAAGAAGGAAAAGAAGCATTAGATAAAAGTAGAGAAGTTATTGCAAAAGAAATAAATGCAAAATCTGAAGAAATTATATTTACGTCAGGCGGAACAGAATCCAATAATTTGGCATTAAAAGGATTATTTTTTTCAAATTATCCTAAAAAAGATCATATCATTACAACAAAAATAGAACACGACTCAATATTAAATGTATGTAGATTTTTAGAAAAAAACAATGCTAAAATCACTTATTTAGATGTGGATAATGAAGGGTTTATTAATTTAGAAGATTTAAAAGAAGTAATAACTGAAAAGACAATTGTTGTATCAATCATTCATGGAAATAATGAAATTGGAACTATTCAAGATTTAGAAAAAATTGGAAAAATATGTAAAGAAAAAGGAGTTCTATTTCATACAGATGCATGTCAGAGTTTTACAAAAACTAAAATTGATGTAAAAAAACAAAATTTAGATTTAATAACATTAAACTCTCATAAAATTCACGGACCAAAAGGTGTTGGAGGATTATTTATTAAAAATGGCTTACAAATAACTTCATTATTTCATGGAGGAGGACATGAAAAGAAATTAAGAAGTGGTACAGAAAACACCTCTGGAATTATTGGTTTTTCAAAAGCAGTAGAAGTTGTAAATTCAAAAGATATTCAAAAAATGGAAAAATTAAGAGATAAATTAATTAATGGAATTTTAAAAATTCCAAATACAAAACTTAATGGACATTTAAAAAAAAGATTATGTAATAATATAAATATTTCATTTAATAATATTGAAGGAGAAGCAATTGGAGGACATTTAGAGAATATTGGAATTTATGCCTCAACAGGTTCAGCTTGTATGTCGAATACACTTGAGACTAGTCATGTTTTAAAAGCCTTAGGACTTTCACCCTTAGAATCAAATAGTTCATTAAGAATAAGTATAAGTAAGTATACAACTAATGAAGAAGTAGATTATATTTTAAAAGAACTTCCAAAAATTGTAGAAAGATTAAGAAGTATTAGTCCCTTAGTTAATTAAAATGATACCAAAAATAATATTTAGATACTCAAGAATTTATGACCAGAAATTCAGAGATTCAAAACTAATTCAAAAAAATCTCATAAAAAGAAACCACAAATATCCCTCCATTAAAAAAATAGAAAACTATATTAAAAAAATAGAAAAACTGTGGAAAAAAGAAGGGGAAAAAATTCTAAAAGAAATAGCTAAAATAACTGGTTTTAAATGGAAAGAAAAAGAAATTATTTGTTATGTTATTGGTATTGGGGGATGTTTTTCAGATCCATTAACAATCAAAATTTTTAAAAACACTAGTTATTTTATTGATGTCTTAACACATGAATTAATTCATCAAATTCAAACTCAAAATCATAATTTATTTATTAAATGGTTTAATTATATAAGAAAAAATTACAAAGATGAACCAAAAACTACAAAATCACATATATTATTGCATGCAGTACATTGGAAACTTTTAGAGACTCTTTTTGATAAAGAGAGAGTTAAAAAAATTATCAAAAAACATAATGATTTTAAAGATTATAAAAGAGCATGGAAAATTGTAGAAGAAGTCGGTGCGGAAGATATAATAAAAAAATTTAAATTAATAACTAAATAAAAGGAGGATAAAATGAAATACCCTGAAAATAAAAAGATGAATGAAGAATGTGTAGAATGTGATGATGAAACAGGATTATGTAGTCCTGTAAGTTGTGACAAATTAATAGAAGGAAAGGAGTAAATTAAATTTAAGGAGGAAAAATGGCAAAAAAAATAACAAAAAAAACGAAGTTAGGAAATTTATTAAAAGCAAATGAAAAAGCATCAGAGATTTTATTTGAATCTGGAATGAGTTGTATTGGTTGTTCTATGGCAACCGAAGAAACAATTGAACAAGGTTGTTTAGCTCACGGGATGGATAAAAAAGACATTGATAAATTAGTTGAGAAATTAAATAAAAAATAAAATGGCACTAGATTATTCAAAAAAAGTAATGCAGAATTTCATGCACCCAAAAAATATGGGTGAAATTAAAAATGCAGATGGAATTGGAAAAGTTGGGAATCCTACCTGTGGAGATGTCATGTGGGTTTATATAAAAGTAGGAGGAAAAGGGAAAAAAGAATTTTTAAAAGATGTTAAGTTCAAAACATTTGGATGCACTGCTGCTATTGCAACTTCATCAATGATTACACAATTAGCAAAAGGAAAAAGTTTTGAGAAAGCACAGAAGATAACAACAAAAGATATTGCAAAATCTCTTAAAGGACTTCCACCAATTAAGATGCATTGTTCAAGTCTTGCAAGTGATGCTTTGAAAAAAGCAATAGAAGACTATAAAAATAAGAAAGTAGAGAATAAATAAATGACTTATAAAACTAAAATACTTGAAATTGAAGACTTAACTCATGATGTGAAGAAATTTGTAGTTGAAAAACCAGAAGGTTATAATTTCATACCTGGACAACATACAATAGTATCTATTAATCAACCTAAATGGGAAAATAAAAAAAGATTATTTACGTTTTCTTCATCTCCAGAGGATCCTTTACTTGAATTTATTATAAAAGTTTATCCTAAAAATAAAGGGGTTACAGAAAAACTTCATACACTTGTTATTGGAGATGAATTAATCATTGGAAAAGCATTGGGAATACTGGGTTATAAAAATAAGGGAATTTTTATTACAGCTGGAACAGGAATCGCACCTTTTGTATCAATCTTAAAACAATTAAAAAAAGAAGGGGAAAATAAAGAACAAAAATTATTTTTCTCTAATAAAACTTGTAAAGATATTATTATGGAAGATAAACTAAAAGAGATTTTTAAAAATAAAATTATATTTACTTTAACTCGCGAGGATAAAGAAGGATATAATAAAGGACGAATAGATGAATCATTTCTAAGAAAAAACATAGATGATTTTAATCAAAATTTTTATATTTGTGGATCTAGGGAATTTATGAAAAATATAAAAGATATCTTAAAAAATATTGGAATAAAAGAGGAATTAATAATTATTGAAAAATAATATGGAAAAAACAACAAAGATACTTGTTGATGAGCATAAAAATATACTAAAAGTTGTAGATGTTATTGAACATGAGTGTGATTTAGTTGAATCTGGAAAAAAGTTAGATAAAGATTTTTTTATTAAAGCAATTTATTTTATAAGAAATTATGCAGATAAATTTCATCATGCAAAAGAAGAAGATATTTTATTTAAGGAATTATTAAAAGATTCAGTACAAGAGAGATTACATTGTAATCCAATTGAACAAATGTTACATGAACATGAGAAAGGTCGTAATTTTGTAAAATTAACAGAAACTGGTGTTAAAAAAGGAAATTCTAAAAAAGTTATAGAAGACGCAAGAAATTATATTAATTTAATCAGAGACCATATCTATAAAGAAGATAATATTCTTTATCCTATGTCTGATGAAGCTCTGGATAAAAAAACTCAAAAAGATATATTAGATAGATTCTCTAAAGCAGATAAACTAAAAGATAAGGATAAGAAAAAGTGTTTGCTAATTGTTAATGAGTTTAAAAAAAGATAATCTTTTAATATGGAGTATATTTTAATATTATATGAATCAAAAGATAAAAGCAATTATTGAAATTTCTATAATTATTCTCTTATTTATCTCTCTTTCTTATATTATTCAAACAAATATAGATTCAATAAAAGAAGTTGTTGGGGACAGATATACTAGTATGTTTTTTTATATTTTAATAACAGTTGTTGCTGTTGTTATTGCTCCAATAAGTGCAACACCATTATTACCTTTAGCATCTAATTTATGGGGATGGTTAATTGCAGCTATTTTAAGTATTATTGGATGGACAATTGGTTCACTTATTGCTTTTGTTATTGCAAGAATTTATGGTCTATCTATTATTAAAAAATTTATCTCAATAGAAAAAATAAGAAATATAGAAAAGAAAATCCCAGATACAAATATTTTTTGGAGTATTGTGTTTTTAAGAATGATTCTTCCTGTTGATATATTAAGTTATACACTGGGAATTTTCAGTAAAATTAAAACAAGAGATTATTTACTTGCAACTATAATAGGAGTTGCTCCGTTTGCTTTTGTATTTGCATATTTAGGAAGAATGCCCCTTCTTTATCAAGTTATTTCTTTTTTTATTGCAATGATAATTTTACTTGCAGGATTTATTATTAAAAAGATTAGAGATAAATAGAAAGATTTATATTCTCAAAATTATCATAAAATAATATGGATAAAACAGTAGTGATATTAATAGTGGTTTTATTATTTGTTTTAGGAATTTTTGCAATTACTGTAATGGGTGGAGACAGTGGAGCAACAGGAAGTGCTATTGCAAATTCATATCCGACATCCCAATATTCTGGCGGCGGATGTGGAATATAAAAGTTAACTTATAATAAAAATGGAATTTAAATGTAATCCTTGTAATAGAGATTTTAATTTAGAAGATAGTTTAAACCAACATAATCTTGCAAAACATACAAATAATAAAAAAGAAAAGGTAAATTCTAGAAAATACTTTATTTTTGGTTTAATTGGTTTAATAATTATTCTTTCATCATTTACTGTTTATTCATATGTAAACAAACTAGGAGGTTATGATGATTTTGTAAATTGTCTGAATGATAAGGGTGTAATAGTTTATGGAAATGATTTTTGTCAATATACTAATCAACAACTAAATTTTTTTGGTAAATCAAAAGAGAATCTAAATTATATAAAATGTTTTGAAAATAAAGAGTTATGTGATGAAAAAGAAATTAAGATTACTCCGACGTGGGAAATCGATGGAGAGATGTATGAACAAGTTCACGACTTTGAAAGACTATCTCTTTTAAGTGGATGTGAATTGTAAAGAGTAACATTTTTATACTAAATTAGAGGGGATAATTTATGGAAAATAAAAAACTTGGGACATTATTTATTGTATTTAGCATAGTTTTTTTAGCATTTTTATTTTATTTTAATATTAATATGTCTCAAAAAGCAAATGAATTAGGATGTTTTGTTAGTAGTGAATGTGAGAAAGTTGAGAATTTTCTAAATGCAACTAATGTTGGATTTGGATTTTTTGGGTTTATGTTTGGATTAGGATTTTATCTTTTATTTTTTAATAGAACTGAAGATATAATATTAAAAAAATTAGAAGAAGATAAAAATAAAAAGATTAATGATTCAAAGTTTGATACAATTCTAAAAGCTCTTGATTCTTAT
>CEPX01192979.1_pt1 | contig 29496 bp, 33 predicted proteins | sample 361361 | NCBI WGS metagenome assembly CEPX01 (sample SAMEA2619974, study PRJEB7988) | marine metagenome | biome: marine biome (ENVO:00000447); feature: mesopelagic zone (ENVO:00000213) & marine oxygen minimum zone (ENVO:01000065); material: "saline water (ENVO:00002010), including plankton...
CCCTTCTGGTGTTTCTAGACAAGAAATTTGGGTTCGCCAAAATGGCTTATGCTTTTATTGTAAAAAGCCAATGACATCTGTTCCCAAAAGACAAAAACAAGTAATGCAAGATGCTGGAACTACGCCTGAAAATTTAGCTACGCTGGATCATTATATTCCTAAAGCATATGGTGGAACTTCTCTTCCTGATAATATTGTATATGCTTGTATTAAATGTAATGGAAAGAAAGCAGATGTACCACCATTTGAAATCAATACTTCTTTGGTGCAAAATCGTGTAGGGCCTTATGAAATAATTTATAACAATGATGGTTCTACAAGAGGAATGGTTTGGAGAGGACATGTTGATTATTGGGGTGAACAAAAGGATATGTGGTAAGAATTGATAGATGTTGGTTATTCTGATCCATATTTTTTGTTATCCTTTCCTTATAATGAAGTGGATCTTGCAAAAGTAAAAGCACTGCCTGTTCGAGATTGGCGCAAAAAAGAAAAGATTTGGCGTGTCCATAAATTAGCAGCATTGACTTTGAAAAACTTACCTGCTAATTGGTCTAAGGATGCGGCTGAAGCTAGAGAACGAGTAGAGCGTCTTTTGACTTATCTGGTTGACTTCAAATTCGATCAGAATATAGAAGCCCATGATGGCCTTTTTCCTTATCAAGAACGCGGGACGCGTTTTTTGCGTTATGCACGAAAAGCATTTCTTAATGATGATATGGGATTGGGCAAAACCATTCAAAGTATTGCAGCTGTCTTAAAGGCGAATGTTGATAGTTGTTTGATTCTTTGTCCTGCTTCTTTGAAATGGAATTGGGAATTTCAATTCCAAAAACATTTCAATATTCAACCTCTCGTTATTCACGGAAATGCTCAAACTCGTCAAGAGCAATGGGCATCTGATGACGTTTTTAAGATTTCTAATTACGACATCTTAACACGTGATTGGGAATACATCCCTCGTAAATGGGATGCTATTATTGCTGATGAAGTGGTGGCGTTGAAAAATGGATCTGCACAACGTACCAAATTGGCAAGAAGGCTCAAGAGTGATATTCGTTATGGTTTAAGTGGTACAGCATGGGAATTGAATTTGCTCGAATTCCATTCAATTATGCAATGGATACGACCTGAAATTCTACCCAATTTTTGGAATTTTCAACGACGTTATTGTAGTGTCGATCATTGGGGGAAAATCAATGGCTACAAAAATTTAGGCGAACTACACTTGCTTACATCGCCATTTATTTTAAGACGAACTAAAGCAGAGGTATTGCCCGAATTGCCACCGAAAATTTATTCAGATATTCCGCTTGAAATGCCAGAAGCAATGGCGAAACAGTATAATGCTCTCGCAGGCACATATCTGCACACCCTTAAAGAAAAAGGTGCAAAAGCAAATCCTCTTACGGCAACGATTCATATGAGGCAATTTGTAGAATTTCCTTCAATCATAGGGTATGAGGATGAGGTTCATCCGAGACTTCAATGGTTAAAAGATGTTCATGAAGAAGCACCCAAGGTGGTGGTGTTTACTTTTTTCAAGACTAGTGCAAATAAATTGGCCGAAATTTTCAACACCAAATATCTTTTGACAGGAGACACTCCAAAAGATAAACGGTTGCCAATGGTTCAAGAATTCAATGAACAAGACCGAGCTATTCTGATTTCAACAGATGCGGGACGTTTTGGATTAGATATGGTGGGCGCAGATGTGATTGTCCATTATGGTTACTTCTTTAATCCTGCGACAATGATTCAGAGAGAAGATCGCCTTCACAGAATTGGTCAATTATCAACAGTCCAAGTGATGCGACCTTTTTATACTAATTCGGTTGATGTCGGGATCCGAAAAATTTATATGGACAGACAAGAGAGTGAACATGATTTTTCTGAAGGATCTCAGATGATGTCACGATTGAAACTTTCAATGAAAGATTTTGAAATGTTAGCATTTGGAGCATAGAATGCCGCGAAAGAATTTTGTACCGACACCGAATGAGATTTATCAGCATTGGAGAAGTGAATATAAAAAGGCCCATGAAACTCCATATCAGCCTTTTCCATCTGTTAAACGGGACAAATTTCTTTTTACACAAGCTATGAAGATGCATAATTCTTATGCATGCTTTTTGATTATTCCTTTTGCAATAGCAGGTGGTGTTAATTCAATAAACGGTATTTTCGGATATGCCGAGAATATGTTGGAAGAAAAAGGAGAGGAATTCATCAAATTACGATTTTTTGTAGAACAACATGGAGAAACATATGAACGACAATTATTTGATGAATATGTAGATACAAAATCAATTTGGTTTCCGAAAAAAGATGAGTTGGTACGAATGGAAGAAATTGAGGCCGAACTGAATGAATGGATTAGAGACGAAATTTTTAGGAATGCCTAGTGGTTTTTGTACTGTTTGCAGAATCCGTGTATTAGCATCCGACACAACAGGATCACGACGAATAATAGCACATCATGAATTTGGACAAGATGATGGATGTCGAATCATGGAGCGTTGCCCGAATATTTGTAAAGGAAGCAGAATAGCTCCGATTACCTTACCAGAGGCAGAATTGGAAACTGCTGCAAATCTTTTGGCCGAAGAAATTTTTAAGGCTTTGAAGGTAGCACATATCAATGAATTGGTTGCTCATTTGCCTGAAACAACACATGTGAGTGATCAAGAAAATTTGGTAAATATTGTTCCTCTTTTCTTAGGATGGTGGTTAGGAAAAACGAATAGAAGGAATGAATAAATGCAATCATTCCTTTATATTGAATCAGCAATTGTTTTGAATCTTGATTCTTTGGAGAGAGTTCAAAAGCTGACGGTTCATCCTAGCAATTTATCCGTTTTTGGTCCGGCGCTGAAATTTGTGTTATCTTATTATGACGATCACCATAAATTTGCTCCTGCTGAATTGGTTCTTGATAAATTTCCTGATTTAGACAAAGGTGCCATTGGAGTTGATTTTGATTTTGCATTACATGAATTAAAGGAACAAGTTCTATTTAGAAAAGGTCGACAAGCTATTGCTGAGCATCTCCCCAAATTGGAAGCAGACCCTCCTACAGCAGTGCGATCCTTGGTTAGTTCATTATCAGGTATTGACTTAGATTTTGCAGAGGATCTTACGGTTTATGATTCTGGGGGTTTGGAACGACTAGAAAATTATAAACGTCGAAAACAACAGCGACGTTCTCTGAAAATAATCGGAGTACCGACTCCATTCAAAAAATTGAATTCAACTGGAATGGGTTGGCTTCCTGGAGATTTGGTTTCTATTTTTGCTCGACCTACTGTTGGAAAAACATGGCTTGCCATTAAGGCAGCCGCTATTGCGACAAGAGCAGGGATTAAAACTCTTTTTATTTCTCCGGAAATGGCGAGTGGTCAAATTTCATTGCGTATGGATGTTATTATGGGAACAATGATGGGATATCGTTTTTCCCATCGGGCACTTCGCAAGGGTGACGCTACAGTAATGGAATCTGATTATGAAAAATTTCTTAAAGAGGTTTCTAGGAATAATTTAGTTTTGTGTGATCACATAGGAGACTCGGTCATTACAATGAATGGGGTGTTGTCTCAGATTCGTAAGTATAAGCCTCAATTCGTTGTCATTGATGGACTTCATTTGATTACACCTGATGAGCCAGGACAAATTTGGGAACAGATGTATAAGCTTTTCTATGGGATGAAAAAAGTTTGCACAGCCCAAGGAATTACGGCTCTCGTTGCAACACAAGCAAGAAGAAGTGCTCATGATCTTTATGAGCCACCTGAACCTAAAGATGTTATGTTTGGTGATGCTTTGATTCAATCATCGGATATGGCATTTTCAATGGCCAAAGTTAGGGATGATAATATGAAGCGAAAAATTTGTCTTCAGAAATATCGAGATGATGAAGATCCATTTCGATATTTGACGATGCATTGGGATGTTGATAAGGGATATATTGAAGAAGTCGAGACTGAACCAGAAAGCGTATAATAGTATAGAGGAGTTTATGTGAATGCCGAAATATCCTGTGAAGTGCACAGCTTGTCAAAGACCTGATGAGCTTGTCATGTCGTTTAGTGAATTTGAAAAATGGAAGGCATGGGAAGCCCGACATCCTGGTAGGGGGAAGCAGTGCAAGGGCTGTGGCATTCTGTCATTGTATAGGGTGCCATCTACATTTACATTTCGATTTGCGGAAAATGAATAACCATAAAAGGAAAATGAAAAATGACTAAATTTCTAACAAGTGCTTGGAATGCTACTTCTACAAAAATCGCTTTATGGGGATTCACTATTTGGGGTGTTGTAGTAGCGATTGTTTTCTTAGGCATATTGGGAGACAAAGCATTTAGCTTACTCAATTGGGTATTCTTTTCGATGGCGGCATTAGATTAAAATGAAAGCATCAGATGTCTTGAAGTTTTTGTCTGGCAAATTTGGTGGTAAATATTCTATCGGACCAAAGTGCCGAGAACGATGCTGTAAATGCGAGCCATGGCCTGGAGATTTGTGTATGAATGATATTCCATGGATTGTACATAGACACATGGTTAAGGTAAGATAAAAAGGTCGATACAGGGCGATCGTCTAATGGTAGGACCCCAGCCAGATGATGGATACAAAAGACCTCCGAAAATTCATGGGCGACCAAAAAATAGTGTTCCCAAAACTTCAGTTTGGGAGAATTAATTTTTAAGGTGCCGTAGTTCAATGGTTAGAGCACTGCCCTGTCAAGGCAGAAGTTGCGGGTTCGAATCCCGTCGGCACCGCCAGTAATTAGCAATAGGTGGCTTGAGAAAAAACTTAGGCCACCTATAGAAAAAGGAAAAGGACAGATAAGTGGATAACTTAGATGAGTCACTTGATACAATTGGAGAAAGAGTGGTTCTAACTGACTAATTCGGTAGACTGGGGGTCTATTCTTCGCCAGCATGATATAGAGGTTCCTGAGGGACGCGCTCAGTTTAACGTAGCTTGTCCTTTACATGATGACAAAGTTCCTTCTCTGTCCATCAATTTAGATGATGGGGTGTGGATATGCCACACTGGATGCGGAGAGGGGACTTTGTTTTCGTTGATTCAAGAAATTGGCGATACAAGCATTTCCAATCTTAGTGCCATTTTCCAAAGGGAGACAGGTTCATTACAGCGAAAGCTGGAGGAGCCTAAATCTGAGGAAAAGAAATCGGCACCGAGAATGGAAATGCCATTTTTGATTAAAGAGCCTCCCTTGTGGATTTATGATCGAGGTTTCACTCCAGAGACAGCACGTAAATGGGGATGGAGAACTAGCAATGAAGGCTCTCTTGTAATTCCTGTGCATAATCAAGATAATCAATTGACGGGATGGGTTTGTAGACGTGCAGGCAAACAGCTTCCTAAATACATATATTCATTGGGAATGAAAACTTCCGAGGTTTTGTTTGGCGCAAATTATTTGCCACCCAATAGTAAATCTATTTATATCACAGAAGGACCGCTGGATGCCATTTGGTTAAATCAGAATGGTTATCCAGCGGTTGCTTTGTTTGGAGTACATTTATCGCGTATCCAAGAACGGATTCTTCTGAGTTTTCGTGCAGGTGAAATTATTTTGTGTTTGGATAATGATGCTCCTGGTAGGGAAGCCTCGATGAAAATCATGAAACGATTGGAGAAATATTGTGTTGTGAAATTTATAAATGTGGAGAAGCCGTTCAAAGATGTACAAGATGTTCGTGAAAAAGTTGTGCTAAAAAATATAATAGATAGAAGATCAATTATACAAGGAGTGTAGTATGTCCGGAATTAATCGAATTACACAACGACGAAAAGAAGTAGCTGAAACTCGGTCAGATAATATTTGGGAGCTTCGATTAGCAGACGGAGACGATGTTTATACTTGTTTCTTAGCATCTGGTGATGAAGATGATTCCAAATTAGATGATTATTATGTACACGTTGTTGAAGGAGTAAGTGATAGTGGTTCAAGAATTTGGACAAATTATTTCTGCCCAAAGACATTAGATGAACAATCTGCTTGCCCTGTTTGCGAAACTGGGGAACGCGCATCCCATCGTTTTGGGGTGTGGTGTTTTGTTTATTACATCATGCATAATACTCAGAAAAATGATGAATGGGAAGCTATTACAACTGCTACAGGACAAACTCGATTCAAAGAGACTGTGAACAGCATTAGAGTATTTACTCGGGGATTTGGACTTCACGATGCTATGTGGAATCAGTTGGTTGCATTATATGGTGAATATGGCGGATTGAACACTTTGGTGACGAAAATTAGTCGTGTAGGAGAAGGATTACAAACGGTTTATACCTTTACAGGCACTCCCCATAAACCAACATTGCCTGAAGGAACCCAAAAAGATATTGATGCACTAGAGCCTATTCGAGATCATTTTGTTGGAAGATTCCCAATTGATAAATTCTTAATGTCAAATGTTCCTGTTTCATCAGGTGCATCGGATGTATTTGGAGGAGAATCATCTCCTCCTTGGGAAGAATCTACAACTGAAGTGGTATCTGCTCCTCCTCAAACAGAAGATGAAATTGATGCACTTTTCAAGAATGAGTTTGGAGATTAGAAAAACGTGAGAATAGCAATATTGGGTGCTGGTCCGAGTGGAATGATGGCAGCGCACACTGTGGCACAGGAAAGACATCATATTACGATTTATGATCGTGATCCTAATCAAACCAGAAAGCGCAGTGGCCTTTTTTATCTTAATACGGATTGTAATTTAGCATTAGAACGAATAGAAGTTCCTCAAAGAGTATTGGGTGTGACTGGTTTGAAACCGGAAGAAGCTGAGGAACTATATGCACAAAAAGTATATGGGGACACGGTGTCACAATCCGTAAGTATTCCACACCCAAGACAACGAGAGAAAATCGTATTTAATGGCACCCAAGCTATTAATCGTTTATGGGATTTGTATAAAGATTTTATTGAAGTAAAACAGATCACAGGATTTGAACATGTCCGACAGCTTGTCGATGATGGTCTTTTTGATGCTGTGATCTGTACAATCCCTGCTCCTCAGATGTTTCCTGCTTTGAATTTCCCTTCTCAAACTTTATGGGCGATGAAGGGATTGGCACCAGTTGGGGAATCATTTATTTTTTACAGTATTGTGCCCCAACATAAATGGTATCGCTGTTCGGCACTTTTTGGTAATTTTATGATGGAATATGGAGCAGGTCAGTTTCCTTCAATAGATATTTCTGAGGATGCTGAACCACGACAACTTTTTCAAATTCAAAAGGTGCTGCAAGGTGATTCTGTACCGGTGGATGCTTTCCCACAGGAGATTTTATTGACAGGACGATACGGAGAATGGGATCCAAATTGTTTGGTGGAAGATGTGTATTATCGTACACAGTTATGGTTGGATAAAATTTCATAATGGATTTTGATGCAATTTATGAATCTCAAAAAGCATTTCAAATTCGGCGCGGACTATTTTTAGGAGAAGAACCACAGAAGGAAACGAAGGATCTGGCTCTTGCTCTTCATAGCGAAGTGTCTGAAATTTTGAATTGCATAACATGGAAGGCACATCGAGCAATTGATGGGACATTAAGTCACTCTAATGTCAAAGAAGAGATTATAGATATTTTCAAACTGTGGATGGTGCTCGCCAATGTTTGGGGATTGGATCCTAAAGAGTTAGAAGAACTTTTTTATGAAAAGAGTGATGTGGTTCAGCAACGATGGGAACAAGAGCTTGTTCTCGATTTGGGGACAGATACTTGTTTCTGTATAGATTTGGATGGTGTGCTTTGTGATTATGTGAAAACATGGATTTTCTTTTTGCAAAATGAAGGTGTAGAAACTTCTTATTATATAGATGATTATACTTCTCTTGATTTTTCTGTTTATTTAGAAGATCCTACTCAATATGCAAATTTGAAACGAAAATATCGTGAAACAGGATGGAAAAGAAAAGCTGAGATAGATCCATTTGCCGAGTATTTTATGAACAAATTGGCTGCGACAGGAAAAAAAATTGCTATTGTCTCGGCGCGACCAGAAAAAGAGTATCGAAGAATTTTTTCTGATACTATTCAATGGCTTAAAAAGCATAATTTGCCATACGATGCAGTTATTTTTGAACACGATAAACGAAATTGGGTGATAGAAAATGCACCGTTGGTAGAATTTGCAGTAGAAGACAATCCAAGCAATGCTTTAAGTTTAGCACGGTATGGAATTAAGACATATTTGGTTGATAAACCGTACAATAGAGAAGCAGAGCATGAAAATATTATACGAGTTGAGAGTCTTCATAGTTTAGTAGGGGTTTTGAAAAATGCAAATATACTTAATTAGCCACACACAAGAGCCATTGAAATCAATTGCGGCTGCGCAGATGAATATTGGCATAGGAACCGACATCACAACTACTGCTGCGATTACTCAGAGTGAAGCAGAAGATGTGGTTGGAGATTTGCTAGCATCATTTTTGAATTCTCCTCTTGAGTTTGCTTCATTTAATTTCTTCTGGCAAGATGTTCCTATTTTCATGGTTCGAGAATTGGTTCGTCATCGAATTGGTTGGTCGTATGCAGAAAGATCATTGCGTTTTTTTGATGCGACAAAAAGAGATCCTTTGGAAGCAATTGATATGGATTTCTTTCCTTCAATGAAGCGTCTTGAAACTAGATACCAAGATATGATTCAAGCATCTGGGACTACTTTGCTTAAAGGATTATTTCATGAGCAAATGGAATCGTATCAGCAATTATTAGATGATGGAGTTGATGCGCAAGATGCTCGTTCTGTAATCGGAGTGTGGTATCCAACGGCTATTCAAACTGCGTGTTCATTTAGAGCATTAAGAGATATGTTAGCACTTCGACTTTCCTCTCAGGCTCACCCTGGCTGGCAAGAAGTTGCTCGGCAGATCAAAGCCTTGGTGACAGAAGCAGAGCCATTTTTGGGTGCGGCATTAACAGATATTTGTGATATTCAGCAAAGATGCGTATGGCAGTCTCGTCTTGATCGGCCTTGCGATGATTGTGCAAAGCGAGGACGAGAAGCCAATCATATTCATAATTTTAGTTCGGGTCAGTGTACCTGTGGAGAAAGAGGTTAAAGATGAAGTTTCCATATCCAATTGATCAAGTAGGATTTTTGTGCAGGGATGCTAAAGGTCCTGTTATGACTGCTTCGAAAATGAATTTTCGTCCTTGGGTGACAGATTTAACATTTGATGATGTTTGGTACAAAGGGGAATGGCGAAAGAATGAGTTGCAATTATATTTTTATGAAAATGTAGATACAGGTTTTCAATGGGAATACATTCAAATTTTGCGCGATGGTAATTATCATAAAGATTTGTTTGCACGATATAGTACATCACCAGAAGTTGTAGTAAGCCATATGGGTGTTAGAGTTGAAAATAATGAACAAGCTATGATAGATTTGGGATTGGAAGAAATTCCTGTTTTGCAGGCTTGCAATTTAGGACACCATGCATATCTGTATCTTGATACAGAACCATTTCTTGGTTTTGTTTATAAGTTGATACAACGTGAAAATATGTCCGTTAGTTTCATGGAGAAGATTCAAAACGATTATGATGCAAGAAATGGATCGTCAAGCGGAAAAAGCGTATAAACAAATTAATGAATTGATAACACCAGAGGTAATCGCACTTTTTATTGAAAAGCAAAAAGATTATACTGCTACATTTTTGCTGACAGGACAAAAGGGTGTTTTTTCGGATATCAATCGCAAATTTTGGAAGTTGTACCGAGGGGTTTATCAAGGCAAAGAACTTACGATGGAAAAATCAGAAGAAGTGTGCAAAGACATGATAGGTCATTTGTTCTTGATGATTTATTGTTTGAGAGAAGGGATTGAGGGATGACCAAAAAAGTTTTAGTATTTGGGGCAAACGGTGGAGCAGGTCAAGAAATTTGCCACCGACTAAGAGAAGACAGAGAGATTTCATTAGTAACAATTGATCAAAAGGGTGATGTTGATCATCATTTGGATGCATTAAGTGAGGATGTATACGAAGTGATTTGGGCATTAAGTCCAGATGCTATCATTAATTGTATTGGAGTGAATTGGGTAACAAAAGTTTTTGAAACTGATGTTCCTACGTGGCTTAGACAAGTGAATATTAATTTAGGAGCATGGTATAATATTTTGCATTCCGTTGCGAAATTGAATAATCGATTAGAAGTGAATAATGTTGAACGTACAGTAATTGCTATTGGCAGCAATAGTGCATTTACACCTAGAACACATTCTTCTGCTTATGGAGTATCCAAGACAGCAATGTTAGCACTGACTCAGAATGCTGCGAGAGAATTTGCCAAGACAGGATTGAAGATTTATCCTTGTCAAATTGATCCTGGTTTTATTTATCCAACACCCATGTCAAGTAGTGTGTTGGATGATCGAGATTTGACTTTAGAACAAGTGTTGTCTCGATCTCCTTATGGCATGCATATTAAGCCGGCAGAGATTGCAGAATTGATGTATTTTTTGGTTTACAATGGAAAACCATTTGCAGGGAACAGCATTAGATTGGATTATGGAGAGATTTAAGATGCAAAACAATTTTTTTGGAACACGAACAGACGCTATGGTAACTTGTTTGGGCTTTGGTTCAATGTCATTGCGTGATCGAAAAATTTCGGCAGCAGAAGAAGATACTTTGTTGAATACAGTTTTGGATTTGGGTATCAATTATGTTGACACCTCGATCGACTATGGCAATGCAGAATCCATAATTGGGCGTGCTATTTCACATAGACGCGATGAGTTTATGTTGGCGACAAAATGTGGTTGTTTGGCGGATTCGGGGGATTACGTCAATCCCCATATATTCACTCGTGAAAATATCGTTAAAGGGCTTGAAGGCAGTTTGAGACGATTGCAGACAGATTATGTAGATGTCTTACAATTTCATGCCGATCCAACAAAGAGTGATTTGGAAAATGAAGATTGCATAGGGGTCCTTGAAGATTTGCGTGCCGAAGGCAAAATTAAATATTTCGGCACATCATCTAAAGTTCCAAACATTGAGGAAATGTTCGATTTGGATGTTTTTGAGGTTTATCAAATTCCTTGGTCATTATTTGATGATACTCATACAGAGGCAATTCGTAAGGCTTCAGAATTAGGTGCGGCGACAGTTATTCGTGGAGGAGTTGCACAGGGAACACCAGATATCAAATTTGCTGGTGCTAGTTTTTATGGGATGTCTCCAATGGAAATGACTCTCAGGTATGCAGTGTCTAATTTGTTTGTAAGTACTGTTATAGTAGGAACGACAGATATTCAGCATCTTCAAGATAATGTACGTGCTGTGGAAAAGGGAACACTGCCTCCTTCGGTGATGCAAGAAATTTCTGAATGGGCGAAAAAAGGATTTGAATAAAGGATGGAATATGTAGATTTACATTTGCATTCAACTTATTCTAATTTGGATGCATTCGGAACTCCGCAGCAGATCGTTGATAGAGCCAAGGAATTGGGACGGACATCTATTGCCCTTACTGATCATGGTTCTGTCAGCGGTTTTGTTCAATTATCCAAGGCGGCTAAAGCAGCAGGAATTAAACCAATATATGGTTGTGAAGCTTATATGGTTCCCTCTTTGGATGAAATGTTTGAAACCAAGCAACGATCTAAAACGCATATTACTTTGCTTGCCAAAAACTTAAACGGTTACAAAAATATTTTGAAATTGGCTTCGTTGGCATACAGTAAAGGTTTTTATTACAAACCGACAATTGATATGCAATTATTATTTGAAAATAGCAAAGATGTAATTGTTTTCAGTGGTTGTTATAGCGGTTTTTTCCAACAAATGCTTTTGCATGGAGAAATATCTGCTGCGATAAAAATTGCGGCTGAATTCAAAGAGGCTTTGGGAGAAGATTATTATTTAGAGACGCAACAATATCCAATTTTTTTGAATACAATTGATCAATTTACATATGTTACGAAACAATTAGATATTCCTGTTGTTTTAACCTGTGATCCTCATTTCCAAACACCCGATCAAGCCAGTTATCAGGAAGTTTTGCATTCTATTCGAGACCGTAGAGAGTTTGATGAATCTCGAATTATTCGAGAGGGATATCAATGGCCGGCAGATGAATTATTTGAAGCGGTTAAAACGCTTTTTCCTAGTTTAGAGTGGGAAACGATTTTCGAGAATGTAAATAGAATTGCTGATTCGTGCAGTGTTGAAATGCCAACAGGGTCAGTTCCACGTTTCCCAATGAGCGAGGAAGATGATGCGAAAGATTTGCTTTTTCAATTATGTGCAGAAGGTGTAAAGACTAGAGGATTGAATACCCTCTCTTCAGATGCTCGCAAAGTATATGCAGATCGTTTGCGGAAAGAATTGCAACTGATACAGTCTAAAGATTATTCAGATTATTTTTTGATTGTTTCTGATATCTGTCGCTGGTCTAAAGAGAATGGAATTTTGGTTGGTCCAGCACGAGGTAGTGCGGCTGGGAGTTTGGTTTGTTTTTTAACAGGTATCACAGAGATTAATCCTCTTGAGCATGATTTGGTTTTTGAACGTTTTATTGATGAGTCTCGGTACGATTTGCCAGATATAGATATTGATTTTGAAGACGATCGTAGAGAAGAAGTTAAAACGTATATGGCAGAAAAATACGGAGAGGATAAAGTTTGTAGTGTCGCGACTTTTGCTGCTTTCAAAGGGAAGAATTCGTTGGATGAGGTAGGTAAGTCATTTCAGATTCCTAAAGGAGATATCAGTACTGTTAAGAAATTTTTGATTGATCGGAGTGGCGGAGACATGCGCTCAGAATTAACCATTAAAGATACATTTGAGATGTCAGAAGAGCCTCAGAAAATTATGGAGCAATATCCTGATTTGCGATATTCTATGGCACTTGAGGGTCAATTGCGACATATGGGTAAGCATGCAGCAGGAGTAATTGTTGGAGATCGTCCATTGCAGGAGATCATTGCTTTGTATCAAAGAGATGGCAAGCAATTAAGTAGTGTTGAAATGAAGGATGCTACATCTTTAGGGCTTGTTAAAATTGATATCTTGGGAATTACTGAATTGTCTATTCTTAGTCGTGCTGCAGCATTAATTGGAATGGATCCTTTGGATTATTACAATATTTCGCTGACAGATGAAAAGACGATGCAAGGTTTTCGGGATCTTGATGTTGGAGGGATTTTTCAATTTGAAGGTGACAGCACTAAAAGCGTTCTTCGCCAAATTCCTAATTTGAATGATTTTGAGCAATTGGCTGCTTGTGTAGCTTTATCCAAACCAGGCCCAGCCCACTCAGGAGGAACTACAAAATATTTGGCACGCGCTAAAGGTGCAACTGATGTAAAAGGGTTTGATTGGCATCCTATTTTGGCACGGATAACAGAACCCACATACTATCAAATTATTTATCAAGAGCAGGTCATTAGCATTGTTCGTGAAATTGGACAGATGACTTGGACAGATGCGAATGCTATTAGACTTTTTATGTCTAAGAGTCAAGGTGAACAAGCTTTTGAGGAATATTGGCCTGCTTTCAAAAAAGGTGCTATTGCCAATGGTTTGACGGAGACAAGTGCCCGTAGTGTTTGGGATGAAACAAAGACGATGGGAAGATGGGCATTTAACAAATCTCATGCAGTGTCTTATGCCATGTTGTCTTGGTGGTCAATGTATATGAAGCAACACCATCCTCTTGAATTTTATTTGGCACGATTGCTGAAAGAGGGCAAGGTGGAAAAACGAATTCGTCTTTTGATGGAAGTATCTAATCGAGGTATTTCGGTGTTGCCACCTAAGATTGGAATGAGTCAGTCTGGATGGTCTATTGAAGAGGGGAAGGCATTAAGAGCGGGTTTGATGGAGATTAAAGGAATTGGGGCAAAGATGGCAGAACGCATCATTGAAACCCCCAATCAGACCAGGCAAGAATTTGAAGACAACAAAGTAACTGGTGTTTCCAAAAAGAAATTGGATTTTTTTGAGGAAAATTTTATTTTTTCAGATCAGGAGGATGTTGTTGATTTCTTTGGACTGAAAAAATATGATGTGTTGGCAAAAATTTCGCCGAAACGAGAAATTTTAGGAGACATTGAAGACGGAAGTGATACATATCCAATTGAAATTGCAGGGCTTTTCGTCGAAATGAACTATAAAGATATTCATGAAGAGCGGCGGTCAAGAGGACAGTCAACAGAAAATATTAAGAGTCCAGAAATTGCAAAATATGCGATGATGCTATTGGAAGATGAAACGGATCGTTGCTTAGTAATGGTGGATCGTTTTGTCTTTAATAAGATTGGCCAAAAGGTTTGGAATGCGTATAATAATGAATTATTTGTGGTAATCCGTGGGCATAAAATAAAAGGATGGCGCATGATCCGTGCAAAGGATATGAAGGTGTTTGATCCCAAAAAGGTGAATAAGTGATTTTAAGCGATCAAGATATCAAAAAGCGAATTTTGGATGATAATGTTCCTAGGGCATATATGCTAGGGATTGATCCTTTTGATGAGGAATTAATTCAACCGGCTAGTGTAGATTTCCGTATTGGCGATACTGTCAAAAGGATGGTGGAGCCAGATGATATTCACACTGCCTTAGGGAGTCGTTTTATTGATCCAAGAGTTGATTACAATGAATGGATGGCTACATTTTCTTTGGGAGAAATAGGAGAAGAATTTTTAATTCCTCCTGGCCAGCTTGTTTTGGTTAATACATATGAGTATTTTCATGTACCGATAGACTTGGCTGCCGAGGTTGCGGGCAAAAGTTCTTTGGGGCGATTAGGTCTTTCTATTCATGTGACCGCAGGTTTTCTTGATCCAGGATGGGAAGGGAATATCACTTTAGAGTTGACTAATTTTTCTCATCTTCCTATTGTTTTGTATCATCAAATGAAAATTGGGCAAATAATTTTTCATCAAATGACAAGTGATGCTGAATATCCATATGGACATGAAAAGTTAGGAAGCAAATATCAGGGAGATACAAGCCCTGAAACAAGTAAGATGTTTAAGGAGTTTGAAAATGGCTAAAATTTCACAATCGTTGGGCTTTTCTTTTAAGTTGGATCCAGATTCATCCCAAAGCGATTGGGCGAGAGTTGATTTTGAAGTAGCAGAGGTTGATATGGAACGTCCATTTGGTCCTCAAATCGGGGACGATTCGGAAGAGCTGAATGAATATCCTACATCTGAAATGGTTTGGGATTTTGTTAAACAAAAGATGGATGATCGAATAGATGCAATTATGGGACCTGAATAAATGCCAAACAAAGAAAAAAGATCTCCAATAGAAATTCTTTTAGAAGGAAATGAAGGGCTTCGTCGAGGATCCGATGAATATTTTGCATACAATCGAATTCTATTTAACATAGAAGGATTAGATGATTTAACGGGTGGTGGTGTTCCAAAGAAACGTATCACTATTTTCACAGGACCATCTAATGTAGGTAAATCATATTTAGCTTCTCAGGCAGTTAAGTCTGTGCAGCAGGAAGGTGGTTTGGCCGGTTGGATTGATGCAGAATTATCTTGGGACCCACAATGGATGGAACAGTGTGGAATTGATACCGAGAATGTTTTGGTAGCTCAGCCGACTACCGGAGAAGAAGCATTTGGTTTGGTGACTGCTTTGATGGATCAGGGAGTAGATTTGGTTGTGCTTGATAGCATAGCAGGCTTGGTTCCATCAAACGTGCAGGAAGAAGATTTTTCGTATAATCCAATGGCTTGGCAAGCCCGTTTTGTCAATCAATCTATTCCTAAGATGATGACACATTTGCAATATGGTTCTGCACTTATTTTGATTAATCAGATGCGTTCTAGTATTGGGCCTGTGGCGTTGGAAAATATGCCTGGTGGTCAGGCTCAAACATATTTCTCTCATTTCATTTTGAATCTTCGAAGATCGGGGTGGATTAAGGATAAAGACCAACGAGTGGGTTTTGATATAGAAGTGCGATGTCGCAAAAGTAAGGCTGGTGGAAAGCCATACGAGAGTTGCATTATTCCATTTCGGCTCCAAGGTGGAATTGATATGACTGAGCTAGTCATTCGAGAAGCCATTGACAAAGGATTAATTGCACAAAAGGGACCCTGGTACAAATTAGGCGATTATAAGGCGCTCCAGGGCTTGAATGGCGTTAGGGTGTTCCTTGCCGAAAAACCCGATGTTGTAGAGGATTTGAAAGCGAGGATGAAAATCGATGTTGAAGATGACGCCTAATACATTTTTGGTAGTGCGAGAAAATGTGCCTGGGTATTTCGTAATGAGTACGAGAGATTTTTATACAAAATATTTTGGAATGAATAAAACTGAAATATTGCAATCGACACATGTAACTATTAAGGATGTAGCATATAGGACTATCCATGTGCCTTTAGATTGGATAAAGAGAAAAAATGATTAGAACAACTCCAAATACAGAAATTTCTGGCGGTCGATTAGGACAACCAGAAGGACTTGTAATTACGTTTTCTGATAAACTTACAATTAGTCTGGTAACTGATGCCTGTACTATTTATATCGACAATGCTCCAATGCAATTTAATTCTTTGGGGGTGATTGGAAAGTATCGGGATATAAAGGCATTCCAATAAAATTTTAATGACAATTGAGAAATATCCTTGGGAAGAAAAATCAGAACCTGATTATCGTTTGTTGATTCCTGAAACACAATGGGGGCGACATGCAGTGTCTGTTTATAAAAAACCGATTTTGCAAAGTCGCCCGACAACAGAAGACAATCCTGATTTGTTCGATGCAGAAAATCTTCGAATTGATATTGATATGCCGCAAGATAAAGCCTATTACATTTTCCGAGATGAAGAGGGAGATATTTTTGTTTTCATACGAGAAGGAAGACAAGGATGACGCATCCTCGGGACTTTACTACACAAGAGCAATTATTTGCCAAGGTTCTAGATAAATTTGGAATTCGTTATGAACAACAAGTGGTGTTTAATCAATATACTGTAGATTTTTTTGTGTCAGAACTTAATGCGGTAATAGAAGCTGATGGAGTCTTTGGACATCTTAGAAAAGCAGACCGACAGAGAGACCAGGCTTTGCTTGAATTCTCTGATGTTGATTATGTTTTTCATATCAGTGAAAAAACAGAAAAAGAAATTGAAATAAAAATGAAAGGGATTTTTGATGCCTGGGATAGATAGAATTACAGCAAGACATGTTGCAAGGCAAGAATCAAAGCCAAAAAAGAGCCGAAAATTTACATCAGATGGCGGCATTGTATTAGGCAATTATGTCGAAAGTGCACTTCGAAAGAATTTACCATTTTCTTTTAAGAGCAGGGGTGGTTATTTTGCAATTAGTTCTATTGGAAATGGAGCAAGGCAACTTTGTTTAAGCTATCAAGGGTTTTCTGAAGGTGATGCTGATCTTCAAGCTGTACGATATATGAATAATGGTACAGCGGGTCATACTCGATGGGAAGGATGGTTGAAGCGGGCAAAATTATTGATTTCTTCAGAACAATCTGTTCGACTTCCTGAATTGAATATTATAGGGAAATACGACTTTATAATTGCTCATCCAACTGCTAAAAAAATTCTTATTGAATTGAAAACAGCGGGATTGAAAAAGGTATCATTTTTGAAGCAACCAGATGATGATCATATTGCGCAGTGGGCAGCATATTCTCATTTAGTACAGGTTTCGAATGGAATGATTGTTTACGAAGAGCGCGATTCATTAACGCCGATCTATTTTCCTTTGACTCTTGAAGATGGAGATTTGACTTTGTACGATATTAATGGGAGGAAAATTTCTTTCCATGAGAATTATACAAAAGATCTTTTTGATAAAGTAGCATTTGCGATTTGGTGTGCGGATAATGATTCATTTCCTGCAGAAGAATGCGGTCCTTGTCAGAAATGGGGATGCAAGATGCCGATTAATTGCCCTAAATCTGTAAAAGAGAAAAATCTAGTAGGGTTTGAAGAATGGAGAGCACGACCAGGAAGTGATGTTGGATTGTAATGTATGGTTTGGATGCGTATATACGAGGAGAAGGAATTCAATATGGTGAAGATGAAGTTACTTGCGACAATGAATATTGTCATATGTATGATCAAAGTTGGACTGTGAAGACTGTAACTGAATTTGGTCGAACATATTTGGAAGATGAAGATGGTTTAGTTTTGTTGTGTCCTGAATGTGAAAAAGAAGGATTGTCGAATTTTGGCTGAAGAAATTGCTCTATCATACCAATGGGTGAATGATAAGGTTAAGGCATTGGAGATTCCGGTGATTATGGCTGTTGCTAAAACAGGAGAAATTACAAGCACTGATAATCTCAATAATTGCACAACTACACAGTTGGGTGATAAATTAGCTTTTTTCGGAGCTTGGAAAGGATTTTTAGAGTCTGAATTATCGGCAGCTGAAACTAGACGAGACATTGTAAAGTCAATATTAGAAAATGATTTGACTCGGACAATTTTCGAAGTGGCAAAAAATTATCGGACAGAGGGATCCAAGGTTCCAAATAAAGAAATGCTGCGCGCTGAAGCGATAGCTACGTCGGAATTGTATCAGCGAAATCATTCGTCTTTAACAAAATTAGAGGCGTTGTGTACTCGATTGGTAGGATATCGTAACCAATATCGCGCTTATTATGAAACTGTTTCTCGTATTATTGCGATCAGGACAAGCAATAGAGAAGAAATTTAGTATAATAATTGAAGCCGATGTATCAACAAGTTTTAGGTTTTGACTGTTCTTCTTACGCCATTCATATGGTGGAATTAGATATGGCCACCCATGAAATTGTTAGGATGGATAAATGGGCAGACAAATCTAAGGATTTAGAAGCTCGATTTAATGCGATCGTAGATGCTTTTGAGAAAAATTCTGAACTTGATATGGGAGATCGTATTGCGGTAATAGAAAATCCAATTTATGTTCAAAGTGCTAAAGCAACTATTGCTATTACAAATGTGATTGCAGGAACCAAAAGAGCACTTCACCGGATGGATATCGAATATCGAGCAGTTGCAAATACGAGTTGGAAGAAAATGGTCCTTTCAAACGGGATGGCTTCTAAAGAAGAGATTATGAATTTCGCCAAGATGAAGTGGAAGGATATAGAATTCAAAGAGCAGGATTGGGCTGATGCAGCCTGTATTGCTTTGTATGGAGCAATTCTTTTGAAATGAGAAGACGAGATTGGTGTAAATGTAATCGGCTCAGTTATTTTGAAGAGGACTTAGAAGTTCGGGAAGTGGTGTATCATTTAATTTGCGGCAAACCAATTTCTTGTGATTATTGTATCGAAGAAATTGCAGTAAATTGGGATGATGATATGAATTTAATGTGTCAAGATTGTATACGATCAGGATATAACAGCAATATAAGAGGAGATTAGAATATGAGTGAACAAGAAGAAAAGTGCTCTAGCGTGCAGTGCATTTGCGAAGACCCAGAGAATTGTGAATCTATTCAAGCCTTCAAGAAATTAGTTTATTGCAATGTGTCTGAGTGTCTTTGGAATGTTCCTATTAAGACACCCAAAGTTATCAAACATCACAAAGGATATGTTCCCATCGGGGATACAGGTTCGTATAAAGGTGTTTGCAAGAGAGAAGATGTTGGGGTTGGTCTTAGAGTTGTAAATACATTTCAAACAAAAAATAAATTGGCGGAATGCCAATACAGGAGTGACAAATTTATTGCAGGTCATATAGATTTCGCTAAAATGCTCGATTCTTCAGGAAATCCTTATGGAGGAACTATTCCTGATCCTGTGGATCCTGGTGCCGCTTTTCATTAGACGGCGAGTTATTGGGGAATTTTTAATGGCTCATTCAGAAGAAATTCAAAGTCGTGCAGAAGAGCTTTTTGTAAAGTATGGTTTACCATACAAGGGTGTTCAAAAACGTATAATAGAGGAAAGTGATGTTACAGTCTCTATGCCTACTTTATACAATTGGGCGAGCAAATCGGATTGGAAGACACAAAGACAGGAATACGAAAGCCATGAAGAGTATCAGGTGCTCGAGAAAATTTCTGAAGTGCACGCTCCAGATGTTTTGACAAGAACAGATAGACATATGGACATATATCAGCAGCTAAGTGAAAAGGCGGCTAAGTATTTAGGATTAGATGAAGACGAAGAAAGTAAAGAAGGCAAAGATTTCGAAAAAGCACGGGATGCCGTTCAAACACTAGATATTGCTATTAAGGGAGAACGAGCAATCCAGGCCGGAATTATTCACCAACAATTTATTCAAACTGTATTATCGGTTATTGTGGAAGTCGTGAAAGATGAATCAACTCTCATTGAGCTTGGAACCAAACTTAAATTGGCCCTCGCTTCTTACTCCGAAGAAGGCCAATAAACATCCTCATATAGGATTGGCACAGTGCCAAGAATGTAAAGACACTTTTATGTCTCGATGGTTGCCTGGTGAAGGACGCTGGGAACCACAGAGGGCATTTCAAGAGATTCAGAATAGGTATTATCATAGATGTGGCGGAGAACTTATTTTTTGGATCAATAGGTAATGGTTACAACGTCGCTTCGCCCCAAGGATCAATTTTCTTTATTAGACGCAGTTGATCATCTTGCGGATGGGCTTATAGACAGACAGCCAATTAATGTTGGTAGTTTTTGGGAATTCGTTAGAGATATTTGGTCATTAAGCTATGAAGATCAAAATTTCTTCAAAGCATGGCATGTTGGAGTTATTTGTGAGGATGTCGAACGTGCGCTCCAAGAGGGGAAAAATTATGTAGCAGTTCTTCCTCGTTTCCATTTGAAATCAACTATTTTAGGACATGCATTTTCTATCTGGCGTTTTTTGACTGCAAGTACGGATACGGGAATTCTTTATTTAAGTTATAGCGACGGAATGTCGCAATACCACATTAGCGAAATAAATAAATCCGTTCGTCGTAATCCTCAATTGAAAGAATGGATGATTGATAAATCCCCCAAAGCGGATTTTGCCTTCAGATATCATATCAACAATCGTCAAGCTGAAATTAAGCATGGCGGTTTGTTTTCATTTAAGAGAGGAATGCACGTCAATGGTGCTGTAATTGCAGACGACATTCTTCGTGATCCTGATAACCCTTTGAATTTGTCTCAGCTGATTAAAGCAGAAGAGCATTTTTTTGCAGAGACAATGTATATTGCCAATAAGAATGTTCCTACTTTTGTATTGGGAACGCCTATGGCACCCAATGATATTTTTGCTAAATTGCAGGATAATGAACTTTTCATTTCTAGAGTTTTACCTGCTTTGGATCCTGTGCCAGATAGGCGAGTTCTTTTCCCAGAACGTATTTCTGAAGAGGAACTTTTACAATACAAGAGAAGTCATCCGAAAGCATTTGCTTCGGAAATGATGTTAGTTCCGTATTTGTCTACGGAATCTTATATTTCAGATGATGAAATTCAAGCAATAGAAGATCCTACTTTGAAGTCATTAGATCCTTATAAAAGGCATAATACTGAAGCAAGTATGATTGTGGCAGGATTTGATATCGGTAAAAAACGTCACCCATCTCATTTTGTAGTTTATGCTTATCAAGATGGTAGATTAATTCAGATACACCAACGTTTTTTGGATGGATGGTCTTACACAGATCAAATTCAATTTTTGAATGATGCTTCAAAAAATTTTGGCATTGATAAAGGATATGTTGATAACACAAGAGGAGAATTTGAAGAGCGCGGATTGGTTGAGACATGGGAACCAATAACATTTACTCAAAAGAACAAGAGAACGATGGCGCAACGTTTTGAAGAATATATCACTAATGATCGTATTAGGATGATTGTCAATGAACGACAGCGTCAACAGATTACATGCGTAGATGGCGATTTGAAAGCACCAGACACTCCGATGGGTCACGGAGATGCTTTTTTCTCTAATGCCTTAGCTATTCTTGCACACGCCGAAACAGAAGATTTCGGTACTACATCTCTTGGCGATATGCAGGATATGGCTGGGAATGTGGATCGATCTGAAGAAGCAGAAGAAATTCAAGAACAATTGAATCGTCTTTTTGCTAGTCCTTCAGACCATGTGAATGTGGCCCAATGTCCTAACTGCGATGAAGCTGGTGGATGGATTGAGGAAAGGGGACTATGCCTTTTCTGCCTTTATCGCTCGCCTGATATTGATCCCGCACTAATTAGATAACTTTCCCTTTTTATTTTTCCCAGGAGTTTTTAATGACCGTCAAGAATGTACGGCGAGTACCCACTGTGTCTTCTCAAGCCCAAATAATTTTAGAAAAAAGGTATTTACTAGAGGGTGAAACTGTTGATAAGTTTTTTAGGAGAGTGGCCAAAGCTGTAGCAGAGGCAGATTACAAATACGGAGCCTCTGAACTTGAGGTTGAAAAATTAGCAAGTGAATTTAAGACATTGATGGAGTGGGGAACTTTTCTTCCTAATTCTCCAACATTGATGAATGCAGGTGCGAACAATACAGGAACATTGAGTGCATGTTATGTACTTCCATTGAATGATGATATGGAAGAAATTATGCAAACAGCTTCTGATCAGGCTATGGTGGAAAAATTTGGTGGCGGTGTAGGTTTTCCTCTATCGAATCTTCGACCTAGGAATGCACTTATTCGTTCGACTCATGGAAAAGCATGTGGGCCAATCGAGGTCTTAAAAACCTTGTCACAAGTTGGAAGGATGATTACACAAGGTGGTAAGCGCGATGGGGCACATATGGCTGTAATGTCAGTTTACCATCCGGATATTGAAGAATTTATTGGATGCAAGTCTGATGGAGAAGAACAGTTTTCGAATTTTAATATCAGTGTTGGTGTTGATTCAAATTTTATGCGCGCTGTGGAAGAAGATTTACGGATACATTTAACATGGCCCATGTGCGATGAAATTCATACTAAAGAATCTGCTATTTTGTGTCAAGACGCCAATAGTGGCAATTTTCCAAAAGCAAGAGATTTATTTTCCAAAATTATTCACGGGGCATGGGCAAATGGTGAACCAGGAATGATTTGGTTTGATCGGATGGAAAAGGATAATGTAACTCCTCATTTGGCTTCTATTCAAGCGTGTAATCCTTGTGGAGAACAGCCATTGCTCCCAAATGAGTCATGTAATCTTGGTTCGATTAATTTGGGCCATATGATTGATTTTTCTTCACAGATTCCTAAATTTAATGAAGAACGTTTTCGAAAGTCAATTCAATATGCAGTACATTTTTTGGATAATGTAGTAGATATCAATAATCATCCTACCGAAGCGACTCAAGATTTTAATGGAAGAACTCGAAAAATTGGGCTTGGCGTAATGGGGTGGGCTGATTTATTAGTTCGCATGCATATTCCCTATGATAGTATGGAAGCCCTTGTTCTGGCGACCAAAGTTGGAGCAATTTTGAAAGAGGAGGCAGATAATGTTTCTTCTGATTTGGGCGCAGAAAGAGGTAGTTTTCCAGAATTTGAAAATAGCACTTTGAGTGAAAAATGGGAACACATGAGGAATGCATGGCGTCTTTCTTTGGCACCGACAGGCACTATCAGTATGATTGCGGATTGCTCTTCAGGCATTGAACCTTTATTTGCATTATCGTACAAAAAACATAATTTGAGTGCGGCGCTGGAGGGGGAAGAATTATTTTATATCAATAGAGATTTACAAGAGCTTCTTAAAGAAATGGGTGTGAATGCGGCAGCTTCATTAGAGGCAGGCATATCTCTAGAATCTCATTTGGATGAAGCTCGTCAAGCATTATATGTTACTGCCCATCAATTGCCTTATGATATTCATATTAGACACCAGGCTGCGTGGCAAGAATTTGTGGACAGTGGAATAAGCAAAACAATCAATCTTCCTAATGATGCAACAAAAGACGACGTCTGGAATGCTTATATGATGGCCTGGAAACAAAATTGCAAAGGAATTACGGTTTACCGAGATGGATCGCGTGACAAGGAGGTCCTAGTGGCTACAACTCACACTAATGGAACTGGCAGCATTACAGACATTAGCACGGAAAAAGTTGATAGAATTATACCGACAGTTGTAAAAGGTGAGAGAGAACGAATTAAGACAGGCAATGGAACGATGCATGTGAATATCAATTTTGATGATGCAGGTAAACCATTCGAATTATTTGCCAATTTAGGAAAAACGGGTGGCTGTGAACATGGTCAACTAGAAGCGATAGGCCGATTGGTATCATTGGCATTACAATCTGATGTTCCAATAGAAAAAATTATTCATCAATTGCGTGGTATTACGTGTTGTCCTATTTGGGATCAGGGGAAACAAATTTTGTCACCAGCAGATGCTGTAGCACACGCATTGCAAAGAGTGGCAGGAGAAGACGCTTCTGAAAGACTTTTTCCACTTCCTATAGAGAATTCAACTATTGAAATGAAGGGTGGATCATCATGTCCTGAATGCTATTCGCCGAATCTTTATATTCAAGAAGGGTGTGAAAAATGTTCAGAGTGTGGCTTTTCTAGGTGTGGATAAGAAAAAACCTTTATAATTACTAGATAAGGAGAAAGAAAATGGTTTTACGACAAGAGGGAGAACAGTATTCTGCAACACGAGACGAGCTAGGAACATGGCGTGTTTTGAATTTGTGGAATAACGAATTACAACAAGTTGGACCGGAAGATGATATACCAGATGATCATCCTGCGGTAACGGTTATAACAGAAGGTGCTTTTATTGCACTTGTTCGAGAGGCGGCGCAAACTGGCTTTTTGGATAACGCAGATTTGAGTGGTGGAATTATACCAGTGGATGATGGTTCGATGCAAGAAGATCTTGAAAAAGTTTCTCGAGAGCTTGAAAGTATTAAAGTTGAATTCAATGATTTACACTTAAATAATCTGGATAAAGATCGAACAATTTTTGATCTTCGAGAGAAGAATGAAGATTTGAAAAAGAAAGCAGAAAAGCCTGAGCGTTCGGAAAGTTTTGAATTACAAAGAGAGGCGATGGATAACATCGTGAGATTAGTCGGAGTACACGAAATTGGAGCTAATAATGGTTAAATGAAATTAAAGGATTATCTTCCTCAAATGCCTGCTCTTTTTGAGCAGGAACAAAAGATGAATAACATTACGGGTTTGTTGTCTGATATGGTAATGAAGTCAGGAGACGTTGGTCGCCCTCCAACTCTTGGTCTTGATCAGGCAGTAGTTAACGCTTGGATGCGTCAACAGATGGCCTATCGCCAGCAGATGATTACCGATCTGCTGACAATTGCTTTTACGATCGAAGAAATTCGCAGCCCCATTAATAGAATTGTGGGCGAAGTTTTCAGAAAAGGCATTATTTGGGAGCCGAAGTTTACGCAAAAATGTGAGCAATGTGGGAGAGAATATACAGAGAAGACAGAAGAGTGCGAAAAATGTCGAACAAGCGATTTCTTAAAACCTCCTGATGAGGACCAAAAAGTAAGACCTGATTTGTTCTTGGGTGATTCCAATATTTGGGATAATTCTCTCGAAGAAGTAATGCGTCAAATTCACTTTGATGTCAATGCAGTAGATGACGCATTTATTTATCTGGTAAAAGAATATCATGCTGAAGAAGATTCCGACAAGATTCGTTCACGAGTTGTCGAGATACGACGATTGAATCCTGCTTTGATGGAATTTGATTTGGATGAAGATGGTCTTCCAAAGAATTCTCATTTTGCTTGTTATATTCACCGAGAAATTGAACAAAATGAAAAGGGTGAATGCGAGGAATGTAGTCGCACATTAATTCCAGCTATGTATAAATTCTGGCATAGAGGTCAGGCATTATACTTATTCCAGAGCGAAGTAATTCATATATCTAAGTTTAATCCAAGTGAGACATTTGGTTGGTCCCCAATTTTAACGGTCTTTGAGAAGGCATTGTCTATACGGGGAATGGATTCATTTGTGTATCGATATTTCTTCGAGCGCAAGATGCCTTCTTCGATGATTATGGTATTTACCGATAACCCAGAGAGTTTAAGGAGAGAGCGCGAAAATATCGCGGCTAAGACACGACTTGATCCTAGCTATGTTCCTATGGTGGCTGTGTCTTCACGTAATTCTCGGGGACGAGTCGATATGGTTCGTCTTTTCCACACTCTTCAGGAGATGGATTATCTTCCTGTTCGACAAGAAATTCGAGAACGAATTGCAGCTATGTGGGGTGTGACTCCTGCTTGGCAAGGTGCTCCTGAAGCATTCGGTGGATTGTCTACTCAAACACAGCAGTTAACAGTTATGTCACGTGTTGTTGAATCTGATCAAAGAATGTTTGAGGACAAGGTTTTTCCTTTGATTCTTGAAGCATTTGGTGTTACAGATTGGAAATGGACATTGCCTCAGCCAGAAGAAAAGGCTGAAGCTACACGAATTTCATTTGCACAACAACGAATTAGTGCAGCCAATATGCTTTTCCAGATGGGTTTTGAAGTTGAAATTAGCACCAGAGAGCCAAGCATTGATAATGTTGATTTTATTATTTCTGGTGAGGCGCAAAAGCCTGAAGACATGTATGGTGGAATGATGGGTGGATTCGGTGGAGCACCACCAGGAATGGGTGAGGCTAGTGCTGAAGGAGCGACCGAAGAATCTCCTCAAATGCAATTTATGGAAAAGGGTTGGATTCCTCAGATTCAAAAAATGGGGTATATGGCACCAGTCATAAAAGAAGTGAATGAAGCAGGTAATGAAATTTGGTTTGAATCAAATGGACTGCCATTTATTGCCAAATTCGTGGATGGCGTGCTGGAAGATATAAATCAGACCAAGTACATTCCATATCATCGTCACGGAGCATATCCCCCACACCCAAGAGATTTTAAGCATGATACAATGGGAAGACAAGAAAGGCACGACGATAAAACATATAAGCCAGAAGAACCAGAAGAGCCAGAGGATATCAAGTTGAGTGATGATTTAGATTTTGAATAAAATGAGTCGATTACATGGAGCAATATGCTGACGTAACCATAGGGAATAAAGACTACCATTTAGAAGTAGCAGCATCTCCCGAAAAGCAAAGATTAGGTCTGTCCGGAAGAATTAATCTCCCTGCTGATGAGGGGATGCTGTTTCAGTTTAATGATTGTGGTCTGCGTCGATTCCACACAGTTGGAATGAATTTCCCAATAGATATCCTGTGGCTTGATGATAATGGAATTTTGGTGGGCTTGTATGAATATGCACCACCAATGCCACAAGATACAAATGTAGATAATGCCCCTAAGTTTTTTTCGCCAGTGCATTTTCCGGTTAAATATGTTATTGAATTAATCGGAGGAGAGGCGCGGAGGAATGAAGTTCAAATTGGAGATGAGATACTTCATTTCCAAAATACAGGGACAGTTTTTGTCATTCAGAAGTCTGTAGATGATTTATATGAGTGGTTAGAAAAGCAACAGCCTCCTGGTCCCCCTCCTCGGCCAGGACTTCAGTGGAAGCCTCAAACGCATCGTTGGATTAGGCCACGAGGTGGTCCTAGATCAATAGATGTGGTAGAGCATTATGAACAATTGCAAAAAGATTTGGAGCCACTTGTTGAGAAGTGGGAACAAGAAAAGAAGAAGAAAGAAAAGGGTGGATTTGATGTTAGAATGAAGGCGATAATGGAGTTATTTGGCAATGATCGTCTCCCTCGTGTTGTTGGGAAACATGAAATCGATAAAATGATTCAACAAGGTGGAAAGGAAGTGATGAGGGGGACATCTAAGTCTGCTGTTAAAAATTTCGTTCAAGGGGAATATTTCCCTTATCCTGGTAGAATTAGCAGTGGTGTTTATGCTTCTTTCCTTTCAGAAGACATCAAACATCGAGAAGCTACGATTGAGCATTTGAAAGGATATGCTCGGGAAACAGGCGCATATGAGGGTCCTTCTAAAAAAATTTCTGATCCAGTTTTGATGCGAATGGTTTTGCCCAAGCAATCTAAATGGGTTGCTATTGCTGATTTGCATCAAATGAGGTTAAAAGACTGGGATGCCTTGAAGACTCAGGATGTGGAACAAATGCCTGATTGGATTCGTGATATTGGGATGTATGCGATAGCAAAAGGATATGATGCTATTGGTTCCGATCCAAATGATTTTGTAATTATTTTGAATAGACATGCCTTAACGATCCAAGATGAATCCATTGGTGTGCCTTTGAAGGAAACTCAAGATTTAATGAAATGGTTAGAAAAACAACAGCAAGGTGAAACGGGATTAGGCATAGCACCTAAAGAAACTTTTGCTCCGCCACATATTCTTGAAACTGATCGGCAACGTCGTCGAAAGAATCTAGAAAAGCAAATGGGTGGGGGTCAAGAGACAGGAATAGGTGTTGTGGCACCAATGGTTGAAAGTCCTGGTGCTTGGGGGAAGAAAAAGAAGAAGAAAGCTCAAGTAGAAAAGGTGCCAAATAATCCTGGCTATACTACTTATTCTGCAGAAAAAATGGAAAAGCAGAATGATTTGGTAGAATGGCTTGAAAAACAACCAGGACCACCACCACGACCAGGATTGAAATGGAAGCCTAGCACACATAGATGGATTCGACCACAAATAAGCCAAGAAAAGCCGACAATAGATTCCGATAATGTGACGGGAATTTTAGCATCTCATCCTGATCCAAAAGTTCGGGATATGTTGAAAAGAGCTTCAGAGATTTCATTCCAATATGTAAAATCGAGAGATTTGAATGAGGCAAACGCTGACATTGAGGCATTTTTTGAAGATAACGATATTCCTGAATTAGAACGAATGGAAGCATTTGATATTATTGATCAGTGGATAGAACAGCAAGCGGCTTCGGATCCAGTTAGTTTGCGAAGTGCATTGGGGTATTTATTGGGACAGTATGATCGGGAAAAGGAAGAGAAATTTTTCGTGCAGAGATCAAAAGATGAATTTCAAGAAGACTTTGAAACTTTTATGCAAAGAGGAATTGACAATGCACATGCATTGATTCCTTTTATCCTAAAATCTCAATGGTTTTTGAAAAATCGATATAAGGGTGAAAATGTCCCTAATATTTATCGTGGTGTAGTAGGTGATCTGGCAAAGAAGATTTATGAAAATAAAGCTAAGGATAGGAAAGTTAAAATTCCTAATGATGGTATTTCAAGTTTTTCTTCTAGTTTGAAAATAGCAAGACATTTTGCTATTACTCCTCCTGGCATGGTAATGTCGTCGAAATATGGAGCAATTATAAAGAAAAAGAATATTCCAATTAATAGTATTTGGTTTGCATTTGAAGCATTGCAAGCACGATACCCTGAAAAAGAGATTTTGGTTGATAGTCGTAAGGTATTAACATTTGAATCAAATGAAATGGAAAATGTAAAAGATCCAAAAACTGGTAATGTCATTCAAAAACAAGAGGCTGGTGGTTTTGGCGGAGGAGCAGGCACAGTAGCCACATCAGGAGATGCTGGTTTTTTCACACCCACTTATGGACGACATGAGAAGAAAAAGAAAAAGGTCCAAGAATTGAAAGAATGGGT